>Ga0307479_10000358_pt1 | contig 41052 bp, 37 predicted proteins | sample atmos_gasesECM4C_FD_203743 | JGI IMG/M metagenome (GOLD analysis project Ga0307479, IMG submission 203743) | Hardwood forest soil microbial communities from Morgan-Monroe State Forest, Indiana, United States - atmos_gasesECM4C_515 | ecosystem: Environmental > Terrestrial > Soil > Temperate...
ACGGGAGCATTGAATGGTCCCAAATCAAGCGTCGCGGCGAAGACGGTGAGACCTGTGCCGGCGAGCAACGCGAGGAATACTGCGAAATACATTTTCATAGGCGACGATGTGGAAGGTTCTGACATGCAAGCCTCACGGGTGCCGGTCAATCAGGTACAGCAACGGAAACAAGTAAATCCAGACAATGTCAACGAAGTGCCAGTACAGTCCGCCGATCTCGACTGGAGTGTGGTATTCGGGAGTGAAGCGTCCCTTCCAGGCGGCGACTAAGAGCCAGGCAAAAATCCCAAGGCCGATAATCATGTGCAGGGCGTGCAGGCCCGTCATCACGAAGTACAGAGCAAAGAAAATCTGCGCGTGGGCCGGATTGGCGTATTGACCGGGATGGCCTGGAATCTCCTCATTGTCAAAACTAAACGACGCGCCAGGGACGTGATGCTCGTCAAACTTTTGTTTGTACTCGACGCCCTTGATTCCGAGGAAGACGAGACCGAGGAGCATGGTGAGCACGAGGCTGCCGATGAGCAGGGTGCGCCGCGATGTTTGCGCGGCCCACACGGCCAGGACCACAGTCAGACTGCTGCAGATCAGTACGGCTGTGTTGGTGGCTCCTAGCCACATGTTGATGGATGTGCTGGCGGCGGCGAAGTCTCCGAAGTACCAGCGGCGATAAATCAGGTAGGCGCAGAACAGGCCGCCAAAGAACATGACTTCGGTTGCGAGGAAGACCCACATGCCGAGGCTGGCGGCGTCGCGCTGCTGCTGCGGTTCGGCGAAGTGATGCAGCAAGGCAGGGTTGTGCGCGTCGTGGGCTTCTCCGTTGGCCGATTGAACCGCCGTTTGGCTGGCGTTATTTTGCAACGGGAACCTCCTTTTGAGGCGCGTCCAACTCTTCGTAGTTGTAGGCCTCCCAGGTCACGACGGGTTCCTCGTCAAAATTAAAGGTGGTCGGTGGAGAAGTTGTTTGCCATTCCAGTCCGGCGGCGTTCCATGGATTGTATGGTGCGGGCTTGCCGTATCGCATCGACCAGAGGAAATAGACCATCGGCAGCAGGTATCCGACTCCAAGAACTGTGGCACCCGCGGTCGATAGTACATTCAGCACCTGGAATTCGGGCATGTGGCTGTAGTCGTAATAGCGCCGCGGCATGCCCATGTAGCCGAGCAGGAATTGCGGGAAGAACGTCAGGTTGAAGCCTATGAAAACGATCAGAGCGGCGAGACGCGCCCAACCTTCGGGATAGAGGCGTCCGGAAATCTTGGGCCACCAGAAATGCATTCCGCCGAGATAGCCCATGACCGCGCCTCCGACCATGATGTAGTGGAAATGCGCGACGACGAAGTAAGTGTCGGTGACGTGGACGTCGATGCCGAGAGCGGCCAAAAAGAGTCCGGTGAGGCCCCCGATGGTGAAGAGTCCGAGGAAGCCGAAGGCGTAAAGCATGGGGGCATCGTAGTGGATGGAGCCTTTGTAGAGCGTAGCCGTCCAGTTGAAGACCTTGATGGCGGACGGCACGGCCACGGCATAGCTCAGCGAAGAGAAGACCAGAGCGGCGTAGACCGACGTTCCGGCGACAAACATGTGATGAGCCCAGACGAGGAACCCGAAGACTGCGATCGCAATGGAGGAAAAAGCCACAAAGCTGTAGCCAAAAATTCGTTTGCGCGAGAAGCAAGCGATGATCTCGGTGACGACTCCCATGGCCGGGAGAATCATGATGTAGACGGCGGGATGAGAATAGAACCAGAATAGATGCTGAAAGAGGACCGGATCGCCGCCGAGTTTGGGATCGAAGATGCCGAGGTGCAGGGCGCGTTCGGCGACGACCAGCGTGAGGGTGATGGCGAGGACCGGCGTGCCCAGAAGTTGAATGATGCTGGTTGCGTAGTGCGCCCAGATGAACAGGGGCAGGCGTGACCAGGTCATTCCGGGCGCGCGCATACGATGGATGGTGACGACGAAGTTCAGGCCGGTGAGGATGGAAGAGAACCCCGCGACGAAGACCGCGAGTCCGGCTTCGACGACTTTGGTATTGCTAAAATTTGTGCTGAACGGAGCGTAGAACGTCCAACCAGTATCGACCCCGCCGGTCAGCATGCAGTGCACCATCATCCCGCCGCCGATGATGTAGAGGTACCAACTCAGGAGATTGATGCGGGGGAAGGCGAGATCCTTGGCTCCGATCATCATGGGGACAAGGAAGTTTCCGAGCACGGCAGGAATGGAAGGGACCAGAAAGAAGAAAACCATGACAATGCCATGCATGGAGAAAAGCTTGTTGTAGGTGTCGGCCTGCACGAGGTCGCCCGCGGGAGTGAGCAACTCGAGCCTAATGAGCAGGGCGAAGAAGCCGCCGATGAAGAAAAAAAATGTGATCGAGCCGAGGTAGAGCAGCGCGATGCGCTTGTGGTCTGTGGTGAGCAGCCACGACCACACGCCGTACTCCTTGTTCAAGTAGTTCTCGCGTTCAACGGGTTGAGCGATCGCGGTCGCCATATTCATTGCACCTGAATTTCTTTGCCACTCCTCGATTGAGCCGCGCTGGCGCTAGCCTTTCCGGCATCGCCGGGCTTGCTGGTAGAGATCGATTTTATATAGGCGACCAGCGCGTTGACCTGCTCTTCGCTGACCAAACCTTGAAACGTGGGCATGATCGGCTGGAATCCTTTAACCCGTTTCGCGCCGGGATCGAGGATGCACTCGCGCAGATAGTTTTCGTCGGCGGTGACGGTGCGGCCATCTTCGAGTTGAACAGGCTTGCCGAAAACTCCCTGCAGATTGGGGCCGCGCCCTTGGGCGTCGGTGCGATGACAGGTGACACAGCCTAGTTCAGCGAAAATCTTCTCGCCGGTGGCGGAGAGCGGACCGCCGGAGCCGCCGTTCATCCATGCTTCATACTGCGCGGGTTCCTGGACGATGATGGAGCCGACCATGCCGGAGTGCTGCGTGCCACAATATTCGGCGCAGAACAAATGATAGACGCCGGGCTTGGTGGCGCGGAACCACTCCACCGTGTAGCGGCCGGGGAGCACGTCCTGCTTGATGCGGAAGGCGGGAATGTAAAAGCTGTGGATCACGTCCTGCGAAGTCATGATCAGTTTGACGTCGCGTCCCACGGGAACGTGCAGTTCGTTGATCTCACGCTGGCCTTCGGCGTGTTCGAGTTTCCACATCCACTGTTTTGCTACTACGTAGACTTCGGTGGAGTCGGTGGGTGGAGTGCGCTCTTTGAAGTAGACGACGGCGCCCCAGGCGAAGATGACCATGAAGATGAGGAACGGAATCGTGCTCCAGGTAATTTCAAGAGGAGTGGAACCTTCGATCTGTTCGGCGGGAACTCCGGGACGGTAGCGGAAGCGCGCTGCAAAGTAGGCGAGGCAGATGAAGATCAGCAGGGTCATCATCCCAGTTACGATGAGCAGGAAGATGTAGAGAGCATCCACGTTGCGCGCCATCGTGGATGCCTGCTCCGGCCATAATGGAAAATTATTGAGCATACCGTGTCTTCGTTGCCGTCTTCTTCGTCACCGAAAGATCCAACCGCCACAAGATAAAAAGAAAGATCCCCATAATAAGAATGGTCGCGGCCGCCGCCAGGCGCAGGATGTTGGCTACCATCGCGCCATATTTTCCGGTCTCAGGATTGTAGTGATAGCAGTAGAGCAGCACGGCGTCGACGGCATTGCCGATCTTGCCTTGCGAAGCCTCTACCAGGCCCATGCGCAAATCCTTGGGCGGGAAATCCACGCCGTAGAAATAGCGTGAGATGCGGCCTTGCGGCGTTAGTACCATGATGGCCGTGGCATGCGCGTACTGATTGCTCTTGGCATCGTACTGATACTGGAAGCCGACGGTCCTGGTGAGAGCGTTGATGGAGTCCGGCTGTCCGGTAAGAAAATGCCAGCCCGCGGCGGCGTTGGCGCGGCCGTAGCGGCCGACGTAGTCTTTCTTTTTGGCGGCAGCCATTTCGGGAGTTTCGCGGGGATCGAAGCTTACGGTGATGACGTCGAATTCATTGCCGACGTCGAACTTCACCAGGCGCATGGCGCTGGAGAGTCCAGCCAGGGCCTCACCGCACAGCATGGTGCAGTTGTAATAAACCAGGTTGAGGATCAGGGGCTTGTGGCCGAAATAATCGCCGAGTTTGACGGTCTTGCCGGTTTCGTCGCGGAAGATCAGGTCGGGTGGAACCTGTGCATCAAGACGCTGGTCGATGCCGACATTCTCCAGGCGAGGGGGGCGCGTGTTCGCCGGAGGTGACATGATGCCATTGTTCATTTGTGCTGAGGCGGACGCCGCCAGCAGCGCCAATGACATCAAGACGCGCACGGAAATCGAATTTGACTTCTTACGGGTCACTTCTTTTTAGTATCCTTCTTGCCGCTTCCGGTCGCGTTTTTGTTTGCTTCCTGATTCTGGGCGGCCGCGCCCTGCGGGCGCACAGGCAGTCCACGTTCCACCAACAAATCCATGGCTCGCTCGATGGGAATATGAACGGTCCCGGCTTTTTCATCGACCCAGCCGTAGCTGTAGAGGGTTTTCTCTTCTTCCATGCGGATGCCGTTGAGCTGGCCGCGTTCATCTTCCTCAAGCTTCGGGTTGGGGAATGCAGTTTGGGGATAGCCGGGAGTGACGTGCCGCGTATCCTCAGGGACATTGGTCAACAGCGGGCTCACCGCGGGCTGCGTGGCCTTCTCGCGATGTTCGAGATACGCAAAGAAGCCGCGGATACCGAAGGCGCAGAGCGCCGTCGCAAGGCTGAGAGCGAGCAGGAAATAAATGATGCCGGCTGCGTTCAGATCCTGGCGCTCGTAGTTTCCGTGGCCTGCGGTGTTCTCGGGTTTGGTTTCGTTACTCATCGTTACACGTCGTTACGCGTGCGTTCCATGTGCGGGTTGCAGGACTTCGTGAGCATCCGGGTCATAGGCTGGGAGCAGCGGCAGCGCACCCAGGTTACGGAAAAAATACCAGAGCCAGATTCCGCCGATGGCGATGGGCACGACGATGTCGGCGATGGTCACGTTAAGAGTTCTTGAAAAATTCGGCTCGATGATCCAGAAGAGATCTAGATAGCGAATCAGCAGCATCCAGACCGCAAGCCAAACCAGTTTCCGGATATTGCGTTTGAATGGGCGCGAGAGCAACATGGCGAACGGAACCACGAAGCCGAAGAGCACCAAAGTTATCCCAATCGAACCCCAGCCCCCGTTGATTCGGCGCAGATAGAAAGTGATTTCGGCCGGCAGGTTGCCTGCCCAGATGATGAGCCACTGCGAGAAGTTAAAGTAGGCCCAGACCATGGTAAAGGTGAGCATCCACTTGCCGTGGTCGTGGACGAAGTCGGGCGTGAGCATCTCCGACATGGGCTTGTAGTTGAAGAGGATGCGCTCAACAACGACAGCAAAGCACATGGCGGACAGCACTTCGCCGATGAGGATGATCAATCCGAAGATGGTCGAGATCCAGCTGGGATCGAGCGACATGATCCAGTCGATGGCGGCAAAAGAAATGGTGAATCCGTAGAGGATGAGGCCGGGGCCGGCGACTGCTTTGAAGCGGCCGGAGTTGTCCGGAGCGCCGGGGCGGTCGGTTTCTTTTGACCACTTCGATAGCAGAAACGACAGCACATTCCAGATGACGAAGTAAAAAGCGGCACGGATGACAAAGCCGTTCCAGGTCAGGTAGGTCTGAGTGATCTGTTCCAGGTGCTCGCGGAGATGCTTGTCTTCAATGTCGCCGAGCGGCTGCGCCCAGATATAGAGCCGGTGTATTCCAAGAATAATGGGGAGGAACAGCACCGCGAGCAGAGGCAAAGTACGCATGGCTGCGCCGAGGATGCGGCGAATCACTGTGCCCCAGCCGCCGCCGGTCAGGTGGCGGATCATGAGAATCGCCATGGAGCCGAGCGCGACGCCGAGCCAGCACATGAAGCCGAGGAGGTAGGCGCGATAGAACTCGTCGGGGCGCGTGAGGGCGAGCGCGACGGCAATCACGGCGAAGATGCCGCCGATGATGAGTGAGCGCAGGGAAATTTTCCTGACTACCTCGGGCGCCGTCAGATCGAGATGTGGAGTGGCGACGCTCATTTCTGTTCCTCTTTTGTCGCGGCCTCTTCAGGCGCGATTACCGGCAGGGTTGCCCCCGACCCCGGCTCTCCGCGGAACTGAAGTGCCTCGGAGGGCACGTTCTGTCCGACGGGAACGTCCGCTTTGGTGGCGTTCTGGCTCAACTGCAACGCGCGAATATAGGCGACGATGTTCCAACGATCCTGCGGCGCAATCTGCGATGCGTAGTCGGGCATGATTCCAGAGCCGTGGGTGATCACGTCATAGAACTCGCCCAGTGGAGCCTTTTGCCAGCGTGGTTTGTGGAAAGTCGGCGGCTTTAGCGCGAACCCGCGGGAGGGGATGAATCCGTTGCCATCGCCAATCCGCGAGTGGCAGGGAGCGCAGAAGATGTTGTAGCGGTCGCGGCCGCGTTCGAGAACTTCTCTGGTCACGGGGAATGGCATGTAGTCGCCGGGCGTGTTGCCGTTTTTGCCGGTGTAGAAATAGGTGTCTTCTCGCAACTGACCGCGAGCCACCGTACCTTCGACTAGCGGACGCGCGCCGCGCTGGTCGGGGAAGAAATCGCTCCTGGCCAGCGGGTTCACGCGTGGCTGCACGTGCATGTCGATGCGGCAGGCGGAGAGCAGGGTGAGCAAGGCCAGCAGAGACGCACAGGAAAGCGCTGCCGAGCTTCGCTCGACCGGACGGGCGAATGAGCCCGTCCCCACATGGACATTGCCGCAGCCAGCTTTATCGGCTTTTACGAGTTTGCGGAGGCGCCGCATATTAGCTGGGCACCTCCGAGATCGAACGCGGGGCCAAGCCTTCCAGAAATTGCCTTGTGCTTGCGGGATTGAATTTGGGATCCGAAGAAAACACGATCAGGAAGAAGCGGTCTTTCGATGCCGACGAGAAACGCGGAACGTTGAACACTGGATGATACGGCATGGGCAAGCCATTCAGCGCCAGCATGCCGAATACAGCGGAGATCCCCGCGAACAGAATCGTCATCTCGAATGTGATCACGATGAATGCCGGCCACGAATGATAAGGCTTGCCGCCGATGTTGAGCGGGTAGTCCACTGCCGACATCCAGTACTGCATCAGGTAGCCGGTGAGGCCGCCGATGATGCCTCCGATCAGCACCACCAAAGGCACTTCGTTGTAATGAAATCCGATTTCTTCCGCCAGCCCTTCGATGGGGAACGGGCTGTAGGCGTCGATCTTCTGATAACCGGCCTGATGGGTGAGTCTGGCGGCGTCGACCAGGGCCTGAGCCGAAGTGAACTCCGCCATGATGCCGTACGTAGATTCGCGCTTCATTCCTTGACCTCCGCTTCCGGCAGGAGGGTGCGCATTTCAAAGATCGAGATCATGGGCAGCAGGCGCACAAACAGGAAAATTGCCGCCAGGAACATGCCGATGGTGCCGATGTAGGTCATCCAGTCCCAGCGCGTGGGATAGTACATGCCCCAACTCGAGGTCAGGAAGTCGCGATGCAGGCTGACCACGACGATGATGAAACGCTCCAGCCACATGCCCACCAGAATCACGCCGGAAATCAGGAATAGCGCGACCGGGCTGGTGCGCAGCTTGCGAATCCACAGCACTTGGGGAATAAAAATATTACAGATCAAAAGGGACCAGTAAGGAATGGCGTAAGGCCCGTGCAGGCGGTTCCACAGGGTGAAGGCGTCATAGCGATCGCCGCTATACCAGCCCATGAAGGCCTCGATGCCATAGCCATAGGCGACGATCAATCCGGTGGCGAGCATGACTTTCGCGGCGTTCTGCAAATGGAGTTCGGTGATGAAATCTTCAAGGCCGTAAATTTTGCGGATGGGGATGGCCAGCATCAGCACCATGGCGAATCCTGAGTAGATGGCGCCAGCCACGAAGTACGGCGGAAAGATGGTCGTATGCCAGCCCGGGACGATGCCGACAGCAAAGTCAAAGCTCACGACTGTGTGAACCGAGAGCACCAGTGGGGTCGCGAGTCCGGCGAGAAGCAGATAGGCGGTTTCGTAGCGATGCCAGTGGCGGGCAGATCCACGCCAACCCATGGAGAGAGCGCCATAAATTATTCTGGCCGCGGGATGGGTGGCGCGATCGCGCAGCGTCGCCATATCCGGGATGAGGCCGATAAACCAGAACATGGCTGAAATGGTGGCGTAGGTGGAAACGGCGAAGACGTCCCACATGAGCGGGCTGCGGAACTGGGGCCACACCCGCATGGTGTTGGGATACGGAAACAACCAGTAGGCAAGCCACGGGCGCCCGACGTGGATGGCGGGAAAGATTCCGGCGCAGGCCACGGCAAACAGCGTCATGGCTTCGGCAAAGCGGTTGATGGAATTCCGCCACGACTGGCGCAGCAATAGAAGGATGGCAGAGATTAGTGTTCCGGCGTGGCCGATTCCGATCCACCATACGAAGTTGACGATGGCGAAGCCCCACCCGATGGGGATGGTGACGCCCCAGATGCCGATACCTTTCAGGAACAGGAAGCCGATGGCGTAGAGCATCATCATCGTCATCAGGAACGCGATGCCGAAACCCACGAACCAGCCGTTGGAGGCGGGACGGGTCAGCACGATGGCGCTGATTTTTTCGGTGACCGTGCCGAAGGTGTAGCCGGGCCCGATGACCGGGGCTCGTTCCGCGTCGACCGCCGTTTTGTATTGCTCGTCCATTACCTTGTCGGGCTAAAGCCCTGTTCTCAAAAAAGTGCTCTGACGGCGGGGCTGAAGCCGCGCCCTTTCAAATAACAACCGCTACTCAACGATCTTCTCCCACGAAACGGTAGAAGAAACCAGTTCCGGGTTTGGGTTAGTGACTTCCGCCAGATACGTGGTTCGCGGGCGGGTGTTGAGTTCGCCCAAAAGGCTGTAATTCCGCGACTGCGCTTTCAATTTCGAAACCTTGCTGTTCGGGTCGTTGATGTTGCCGAAAATAATCGCGCCCGCCGGACACGACTGCTGGCAGGCCGTCTGCAATTCTTCGCCGACCTTGATCTGTTTCCCTTCGCGCACGGATGCAGTTTCAGCGTCGATTTTGTGCTCGTTTATGCGCTGCACGCAGTAGGTACACTTCTCCATCACGCCGCGGCTGCGCACGCTGACGTCGGGATTGCGCATCATCTTGTACTGCGGCGTTTCCCAATCCTGAAAGAGCAGGAAGTTGAAGCGCCGCACCTTATAAGGACAGTTGTTCGAGCAATAACGCGTCCCCACGCAGCGGTTGTAGACCATATCGTTCAGGCCTTCGCTAGAGTGGTTGGTCGCGCCCACCGGGCAGACCACTTCGCAGGGGGCGTTCTCGCATTGCATGCACGGTACGGGCTGGAAAAACGCTTTGGGATTGTCGCGGTCGCCCTGGTAGTAGGCGTCGACGCGAATCCAGTGCATGTGGCGGCCGATAACGGTCTGCTCCTTGCCCACGACGGCGATATTGTTCTCCGACTGGCAGGCCAGCATACAGTTGTTGCAGCCCACGCAGGAGTTCAGATCGATCGCCATGCCCCATGCATAGTCTTCTTCTTTGTAGGGATAAGGCTTGTAAAGCGTGAGGCCGGGCGCCGGCTCTTCTTCCTGCGCGAATGTCGGCTCCTTGCGATATTCCTCAAGCGTGGTCTCGCGCACCAGCGGACGATGGCCGCCATCGGGCGTGTCCATCGTTTGATAACCCTGCGTGGAAGCGAGCTTGTAGGTTTCTCCGGTCTTGCGGATTTGCAGGCCCGTAGCGATCCACGGCGTGGCGCTCGTTCGCAGCGCGTACGCATCGAACCCTTGCGCAGTGCCGACGCGGCCGGCGCGGCGGCGGCCGTAGCCTAACGTCACCGTGACGGAATTGTCGGGATGGCCGGCTTGAATCCAGACTGGGCCGGTGACTCTCTTGCCATTCAGTTCCAGTTCGACGACGTCTTCCACTTTGATCTGCAGCCGTTCCGCCATCTTGGGGCCGATGAGGATGGCGTTGTCCCATGTGAGCTTGGTCATCGGCTTGGGAAGTTCCTGGAGCCAGCCGTTGTTGGAGAATTGGCCGTCGTAGATGGTGGGGTCGCGGCGGATGTTGAGCTCGATGGCGGACTTGGCGCTTGGCTCCACAGCATACGGCGGATAAGCAACTTTGACTTGTCCGACCGGCACAGGCTTGGGCGAATACGCCGTACTTTCAACCCAGCCGTCATGCAACGACTTGCGCCAGAAAGCCTCGAAGTCGGCACCGGTGTGCTGCTTCTGCCAGTACGTGCGGACAAGCTCGTAGCCCGTGACATCGGATTGGCCAGAAAGCAGCGCGACAAATTCGACGGCGCTCTTACCTTGATAGAGCGGCGCAATGAGCGGCTGAATAATGCTGACCGTTCCGTCATAGGCGCGCGCATCGCCCCAGGATTCGAGTTCATGTGCTTGATTGATGTGCCACTGACAAAGTTCTGCAGTTTCGTTCTGATAAAGCCCGAGATGCACGCGCAGCGGAACTTTGTTGGTCTTAAGAATGTTGGCGAAGTCGAGATCGGCAGGCGCATCGTAAGCGGGATTGCCTCCCAAAATAACCAGCAGGTCAACTTTGCCAGCCTGAATGTCGGCAACAAGTTCTTTGATTGATTCCGTTTGATTGACCGGATTCGCCTCGACGGGATCAGTGTAGAAAACGGTTTTGCCTACGTTGCCGAATTTTCCATTCATCTCATGGGCGAAGGCATGAATCTCAGCGGGCAGGTGATCGCCGACAATAAAAACACTAGAGCCGGGATGCGATCGGAGGTCGGAGTCGAATGCATCGTCGAATGCTCTGTCGGGCCAAAACATGTCGTTCATGAAGACGTTGGCGAACTCTGAGGCTCTGACGGGTATCCGATGATCCGCCTTCGCCCCCGTCGTCGTCGGCGTGCTCTCGATCACGTACAGCCGGTTCATGTTGCCGTCGGGATTGCGGCGTTTGGCGAAGTCGCGGATGTGGCGGACGTTTCCCGGGAAACCCGCATACAGGAAATCGGCGTCGAGGGAGACGATTACGTCGGCCTTTTCAAAATCGTAGCGCGTCTCGACCGGCTGGCCGAAGGCCAACTTCGCGCCTTCGAGCACATTGTCGCGATTGATGGGCTCGTACACATGCCACTTGGCCTGCGGATAAATCTTGAGGAAGCTGCGCAGTTGGTCGGCGAGCGTGGGCGAAGAAATGGTCGGCGTGAGGATGCGAATGCCCGCGCCTTGCAGCGCCTTCTGCGCGCTGAGCGGGCCGCGAATCGCGGTGAGGAACGACTGCCAGGAGCGCTGGTCGCCCATCGACACCACACTCTGCGAGCGGTCAGGATCGTACAGACCGAGAACGTGAGCCTGCGCAAAAATGTCGGTGCCACCGAGCGACGCGGGATGCTTGTCGTTGCCTTCGATTTTCGTCGGACGTCCGAGGTGGCTCTCGACCAGAATCGGGCTGGCGTATCCGCCGAGCGTCATCGCCGTGGCGTAGAACTGCGGGCGGCCGGGAATTACGTCCTCGGGTTGACGAACGTAGGGGACGATGGGTTCGAGCGGCAGGCGGACGCATCCCGTCATGCCGGCCAGCGCCATGGACGCTCCCATCACTTTGAGAAATCCGCGGCGCGAAACGGAATCGACCCACTCGGATGCGCCTTTGGGGAATTCGCGGTGCAGCGCTTCCTGGAAAGCGGGGCTGCCGGCTAGCTCTTCGAGGCTGCGCCAGTATTCCGGGCCGGCCTTGTCGTTATTGTTGGCCTCGTTGATTTGAGCGCGGAGGGCGTCGAGATCGAGTTTGCCATTCTTGCTGGGGCAAACGCCTTCGCGCCTGGCGCCGTTTTGTTCTTCCATCTTCATTGGTTGCACATTACACAAATTAACGACTGTCATCCTGCGCAGTCGAAGGATCCCTATGACCGTGGATCTGACGCGCTGTTAGGGATCCTTCGACTCCGAAATTGCTTCGCTTCGCGAAGCAACTTCTCCGCTCAGGATGACAAGTTCGCATGTTCATTCATCGATGACACGTGTTGCAACTCGTGATGTCCCTCACGCTGCGGACGTTGTATTTCTTCACCAGCGCCGTTCCCAGATCAACTTGTTCGGTATAACTCTGTCCATCCAACGTAACGGGATGCGCGCTGGTGGGGGGCTGGTAACGCATGTTGAAAACCTGATCTCGGGGGCGCAGATTATTCTGCGGGGCGCGATGGCAGCCCAGACACCATTCCATCTGCAACGATTCCTGCTGGTACATGAGCGGCATCCGGTCAACGGGACCGTGGCAGGTGTTGCAGCCCACACCCTTATTCACATGAATGCTGTGATTGAAAAAGACGAAGTCGGGAAGCTGGTTCACCCGCGTCCATTGCAGCGACTGGCCGGAGCGGTAGCTGGCGCGGACCGGTTCCAGAAGCTCGGCGTTGGTCCAGATCTGCGAGTGGCAGTTCATGCAGGTCTTGGTCGGGGGAATGCCGGCGAAGCTCGACGTTTCAACCGAGGTATGGCAATAGCGGCAGTCGATGCCGAGTCCGGCAACATGGTGCTGGTGGCTAAAAGGTACGGGCTGCGGCTTGCGCACTCCGGCATAAGTGACGTAAGGCGAGCCTTGAACCTCGTAGGCGACCCAGCCGAGCGCGGCAATCACGAAGACCGCGCCAAAAATTGTGGCTCGGGAGAGGGTGTTCGCACTACGATGAAAAATCTGCGGCATGCTTACGTACTAGCGTTAGAAAATACGAATGAGACCCAGCAGGCTCCGATGAATGGAGGCTTTATGGTTACAACGCAAAAGAAATATCCCACAGATTTCTTTCGCACCATTTAAGAGAACTGGAGATTATAAATATTTCGCGCGCGGTTGTCGCGTGTTGTGGGGAGAATTTTCGGCTAACGTCTCAAATTGAATCTCGGTGAAAAAAAGGTCGCGATTTCAGGCATTTTCCAATCGACTTTGTCCGCTACCGTACATTCATCACTAGCAATTTCGGCTCCGTCATTTCCTCGATGGCATAGCGCAAGCCCTCGCGGCCCAGACCGGAATCCTTGATGCCGCCATAAGGCATCTGGTCGATGCGGAACGAAGGAATGTCTCCCGCGATCAAAGCCCCGACTTCCAGTTCGTCGTACGCCTGGAAAAGCAGCTTCACGTCGCGGGTAAACAATCCTGCCTGCAGGCCGTAGTTAGAGTTATTGATTCGGCGCAGGGCTTCATCGAAATTCTGGTAAGGCTCGATGGTCACCACCGGGCCGAATATTTCCTGGCAGTTCACTTTCATGTCGGGCTTGGTGCCGGTGAGGACGGTGGGGTCAACAACCGAGCCTTTGCGTCCACCTCCGCATAGCAGGCGCGCCCCAGAACGAACCGCTTCTTCAACCCAAGTGACCACGCGTACGGCGTCGCTCTCGCGGATCAGCGGACCGACGTCGGTGGATTCCTCCATGGGATCGCCGGTCTTGAGCTGCTTCACGCCTTCGACCAGCAGATCGGTAAATTTTCCGTAGACGGATTGCTCGACCAAAATTCGCTGCACGGAAATGCAAGTCTGGCCTGCGTAGGCAAAGCCTCCGGTAACGCAGCGGTCAGCGGCGTAGGCTACATCGGCGTCGCTGTGCACGATGGCGCCGGCGTTGCCGCCGAGTTCCAGAGCGACTTTCTTTTTTCCGGCGCGGCGCTTGATGTCCCAACCCACCGGGACGCTGCCAGTGAAGCTGATCAGCTTGATGCGATCGTCCGTAACCAGAAGACTGGCATCCTCGTTTGAAAGCGGCAGCACGTTCAGGCCGCCATCGGGCCAGCCGGCATGCTGGATGCACTCGGCTAGAAGCAGCGAGGAGAGCGGAGTTTGCGGGGCGGGCTTCAGGACCATGGAGCATCCCGCGGCGATGGCCGGCGCCACTTTATGCGAGACCAGATGCAGCGGAAAATTGAACGGCGTGATGCCTGCGATTGGGCCAAGGGGATAGCGTTTTACGATACCCCAGCGTCCCGCAGTGAATTCCTGCCAGTCCAAAGGGAGATACTCGCCGTAAATGCGTGTGGCCTCTTCGGCGGCGACGTTGAAGATGAAGGCGGCGCGGTCCACTTCGGTGCGCGCCATTTTGATGGGCTTGCCAGCCTCCTGAACAATGGTGCGGGCAAATTCCTCCCGGCGCTCGAGGATTGATTGCGCCACGCGGCGCAGCACGCGCTGGCGCTCGAACGCGGGCAGGCGGCGGGTGGTGCCAAAAGCTTTAACGGAGGCGGCAATCGCGGCCTCGGCATGTTCGCGCCGCGCCTGGGTCACCCGGCCCACCACGCTGCCGTCGAACGGCGACCGGACCTCAACCACATCGCCGTCTTCCATCCAGCGGCCGTCGATAAAGAAACCGTGGGTCGCGACTGGCGCAATCGTCATTTCCGCCATTTCTTGCCTCCGGGTCCGAACGAACGACTTTTGATTATAGGCCTTTGCCGGGGGTTGCTTTTTTCAAAAGCGAAACCGATCAACCACAAAGGACACGAAGGTTCACAAAGGGACTCCTGGTTTTCCTTCGTGCAACTTCGTGTCCTTCGTGATTCATCGGTCTTAAGCGCCGTCCACTACAATAAGCCGTCGGCGCACATGCCCATACTTGATAGTATCGTCGACCTTGCCCCGCGCCTGCGGCGAAAGGAAGTCTCTCCGCTGGAACTGGCGCGCGCTTGTTTGGATCGCATTGAAAAACTCAATCCCACTCTGAATGCATTTATTACCGTAACCGCAGAATCGGCGCTGGCGGAAGCGCGAGCTGCGGAAATTGAAATCGGTCGGGGAGAGTGGCGCGGTCCGCTGCATGGGATTCCGCTTGCGCTCAAAGACCTTATCGACACTGCGGGCACACGCACAACGGCGGCCAGCGCGCTTTACCAGAATCGAGTGCCCGCTGAGGATGCGGACGTTGTTCGGCGCTTGCGGCAGGCGGGCGCGGTTGTTCTTGGCAAGAATAATCTGCACGAGTTCGCTTATGGCGGAAGTTCGCTCGTGAGCTTCTTCGGCGACGTTCACAATCCATGGAACGCGGCGCACATTGCGGGAGGATCGTCCGGAGGCTCGGCGGCTGCCGTTGCGGCGGGGCTTTGTTATGCGGCCATCGGGACGGATACGGCTGGTTCTATTCGCGAGCCCGCAGCGCTGTGCGGCTGCGTTGGCATCAAGCCGACTTATGGACGCGTTTCCGGGCGCGGTGTGGTTCCGCTTTCGTGGTCGCTCGATCATGTCGGGCCGCTGGCCGCGACTGTTGGCGACGCGGCTGTGGTGCTTCAGGCTATTGCGGGATATGACTCGGTCGACGTTTGCAGTGCGAATGTTCCTGTCTACGATTACGTTTCGGCGCTGTGGGACGGTACGAAGAGCTTACGGGTTGGAATTCCGCGTGCCCATTTTTATGACGATCTCGATCCGGAAGTGCGGACGGCGATGGAGAAGGCACTCGCGGTGATCGGAACGCTGGTGGTGGACGTTGTTGACGTTCAGTTCGATGTGCCCACCGACCGCACGGTGCAGGCGGCCGAGTCCTATGCCTATCACGCAGAAAACGTCGCGCGGACCCCCGAGTCGTACCAGCCGGAGACTCTGCGGCGTATTCGCTCCGGCGAGAATATTTCAGCCACGGAATTCATTCAGCGGCGGCGCGAACTGGACCGCGAGCGGCGACGCGCTCATGACTTCTTCGCTGATGTGGATTTGCTGGTCACGCCCACCATGCCTATCCCTGCGCCGGCCATTACTGATTTGAAAAAGGATCCCGCCGCGCTGCGTCCGGCGGAGCTTATTCTGCTGCGCAACACGCGTCCGTTTAATGTGTGGGGACTGCCGGCGGTCTCGGTGCCTTGCGGCTTTACGAAGAGCGGGCTGCCCATCGGGCTGCAAATTGCGGGGGCACACTGGCGGGAGGATCTGGTGCTGGGGCTTGCTTATGCTTACGAGTCGGCTGTGAATTTCTCAGCTATATAATTATTGGCGAGCTGCCGTTGTCGTGAGCGTCACGGTCGCGGCGAGAGAGGGCACAAAAATGCCTCGCCCAAGCGAAGCTTGGACGGGGCACCGTTCGAGCGGCTGCCCTAGAGGTCAAGCGCCTTGATCGTCGGCGGGGTAATCCAGGGAAGAGTCATGCACAGCCGAAAAACCGCCTTTGGGAATCTGGTCCTTAGTGCCCGTGTACTTGTGGAGATCCGATGGCGTGCAGGGTGGTTGAACGCTCTCAGTTACTTTCGGATGAAAGGTAAGCCCGCTGCCTACGTCCACCAGTTCGCTCCAAATTATTGCGCTTAAGTCAACATGCCACGAGGCAACCTCGCACCATTCATTGGAGTCGCTCCGGACTTCAAGGGTGCAATTTACCGCCTTCTGAACCACAGGGTCTTCCCAGCGGCTCTCGAACACCCAGTGCTTGGTCACTGTGGTTTTCGGAAGAACTGTGAACGGCATCCACTCGGCAACGACAATCCTGTCGATCCATTCGAATCTATTCTTGCTGATATCCTTAGCGTTTTCATGGGCGATCTCGAACCGCGGCTTTAGGAACTCGCAGTTCCCGGGAATTGGGATCCCTGGAAAGTGAAGTTTCAGCCGGAGCCCGCTTATCACCCCTGGACGAGCGCCTTCGTTCGTGATGCTTATAGGAACGTTCAGGCTGGGAATAAACCACCGCTCGGTGCCGCTCTTAATCGGGTATACCCGTAGCGTCAGTCGTCCCGCAACCGCGAGGGCAGAAAACGGCGCAAAATGTGTTTTCCACAGGGCAAGGAGAGAGATAGCGATTGCCGCGACGGATATCAGTAGCGAAGCTGTTGCCATCCGCTTGCCCCGTGCTCATTGTAGCCCCGACTACTGTCAGCTATCACGCATATCGAGGCTTGCCGACCTTGAGGGCGGCGGCGATGCCGGACTGCGCCCACGCTTGCAAAAAACGCAGGGATGGGCCACGCGGTGCTCACCGATGCCCACGCCCTTTTCGTTTCTTTGGCTTGAGAATTCTTGGATCCAGTGGAATGAACTCTACGCCAGCCTCTTTGAACATCTCTAGTGAAATCCGTCCCTTTTTGTGGGTGTCGCTTTCTGGGTTTCTGCTGGGATCAGGCTGGATGCCGAGGACTCGCTTGACACCAGCCTGAATGAGCAGCACCGCGCACCTTGGGCAAATGGGCTTTCCGTATACATAAAGACTGCCTCTCCTCGCGCGCGAGCCCGAGCATAAAAGTGTGTTCTGTTCCGCGTGAACGACCATCTCATTTTTTAGCTTGCCATCTTCTAACTTCGCGACATCGTCTTCGACGCCAGCCGGAAACCCGTTATAGCCAAGTGCGATCGGCCAGCCTTTCCTGTCCAAGAGAACAGCGCCGACTTTGGCTCTGGGGTCTTTCGACCAAAGGGATATACGCCTCGCGAGCGAGAAATAACGGCGATCCCACTTGTCGGATGTCCTCTTGTTCATGCTCATACTGTCTCACACTGTGCGGATATCGAGGCGCTTACCTAGCGCTTTGAGCGCGGCGGCGATGCCGTCGATGCGCGAGGTGTGCTGGACGTTGGTAAGGCGGTTGACTTCCTGCGGTGTGGTCTTCAGTCGTCGCGCCAATTCCGCGGGGCGGACGTGTTGTTGGATCATCTCGTTGAGGAGAAGAATCTTTGCCGAGAGGCTGGCGGGAAGCTCGACGACGTGTTGGCGAGGCTTGGCTTTGGAGGGCAACGGCACCGCGCGATTGTCTTCAAAGTAGAAATCGAGGGCCGTCTCCAGGGCGTCCCTGGCTGCCGCCAAAGCCTCGGCCTCGGTCTCGCCCTGGGTGATGGCTTCGGGAATGTCTTTGAACGTGACGACGAACCCACCATCTTGGTCGCGCTTCAGCGTAACTGGATATAGGAACATTGCGCACCTATTTCAGGCCGAGTTGTTTCTTGATGCCTTCGACCAGACCTTTCTTGAGTTCGGCATTGTGCATCGGTAGAACGGACTGCCTCCCGTTCAGATAGACCTTGAGGTGAGAGCCCTTGCCGGTTTTGAAGACCGCTCCTTGTTGCGCGAGCCAACGCCTGAACTCTTTGCTCGTCACATTCTTGATTATAAACAATATTGTTTATATCGGCAAGTTGGAGCCTGCGAGATTCATGTCTTCAGTCCACGGTCCTCACATCATCCGGCAGCATCAGCACGAACGTGCAACTTCCCGTCGCAGTCGAGCAGGAGAGGATTCCACGGCGCAGGATCTTTAGCGGCGTGTCGTCCGCGAACGTCAGATGATACTCGGCGGCGCGGAGGGCTTGGGTGAAGACATCGCAACTACAGGTTAGGCGATGTCTGATAGAGAGCTGCCGGCCCGATACGGGTCGAGAAAGGACGATCCGTCGAGCACACAAGACCGGACTCTCCGAATGTGACTGACCACCGCCTGTCGGTTAGTTAGCGTTCTCACGTTTGGACCAGAGATCGCCCCTTCTAGCGCAAGGAGAAGGTCGCGTACTCCTTCTGGAGGCACCCTGTATGAGAGCAGTGACACTAGGCTTCTGCAAACCAGCCTGACACAGTCTCCGTTCTCGTTTCCGAGATGTCCCCAACTCATTAGCGCTCTCATCGAGCACAAACCTGTGCTGCTGCCACGTGTATACCCGGTCGTGAAATCTCGACTCCGATGAAGAAGGAAATACTGGGCAAGAACATTGGATGCGGAGTCGTGATCATTGCATTTGAAGTAGTATCGCCATTTCCATGCCAAAATGTTGAGCGCCCATCGCCCCGCGAATGGCTCATCGAATTCGGCAGCACCCCTCTGCAACGCGTCGAATTCAGAGGATCGCTTCCTCAGAGTATCTAGAGGAACCGTCCGATCCGGTAGCACGATGGTCTCTACGCCGTACTGGCACGATCTCGCAACAATCACCTCGAACGGTGTGAATCGGTCGTTCAGAGCCTCAGATGCCCTTCCACTCTGCTCGAAGAAGCAGATGGATTCGGTGTGGAGACCGAGCAACTGGCTGATGTAGCCCCGTTCGTAAAAGTAGAGCGGGAGATACTCTGCAGGCACGTTGCAAATCTCCATCGTCGTCAAAATACTGTGGGCATTTTCAAGCGAACCTCGCGCGCACCGACGTCGTTGGATCTGCGCTTCTAGGATTGTGGAAAGCGCGTGGTCAGAGGTTGGTAAACCCTTGGTTCTGCAAAGCTTCACGTGCTCTAAGGCTTTGCGCGTCTCGTTTCGGTGAATTAGGTGATAGACATTGTCCAACGAGCGAGTGCGTGAAGGTCGAAAACTTTCAGAAGGGCTGAAGAGATTTCGGCGCTCCATCTGCGGTCGTAGACCGGCCCGCGAGTTAGATCGCCAGCATTCTGCCGCGTGATTCATTTCAGCGATCGACGCCCGGCCGCCATCATACAGATCATGACAGCCCTTACACAGCAGAACGAGGTTATCTTCTGTCGTGACTCCGCCTTCTTCGAGAGCTACGATGTGCGCTGCCTGTGCCTCCCGGCCTTGGCTGAAGTAAATGCCACAGGCGGCACAGTATCGTGAGTACTTGTTGAGGAAGACTCGCCGTAGCCGTCGAGTCTCGCGACGTTCACCATTCAGGTCACTGAGCTTCTGGATCAGGTCCAGAAGCGGCCCCAATGCTTGACGCACCCCAAAAGTGCTTTCAATCAACTGATTCATGCTACCTCGGCAAAAAGGTGCTTAGCCCAAGCGACAGAACCGACTTTCGCCCCATCCCAGTCTTAGTCCACCGTCCTCACATCATCCGGCAGCATCAGCACGAACGTGCAGTTGCCGGTCGCAGTCGAGCACGACAGAGTTCCGCGGCGCAGGATCTTTAGCGGCGTGTCGTCGGGGAAGGTCAGATGATACTCGGCTGTGCGGAGGGCTTCGGTGAAGACCTTCAACTTGTCGTCTCCGCTGACGAATCGCACGGCTTCGGCCTTCGCTGGCGAGCCGACGGCGCCGCTCAACAGCACGAAGAACTCCGCAGTGCCGTTTTCTTTGGCTTTGCCCAGATCGATGCTGCGCAGCGATTGCAGGCTTTCTTTATTGTCGTTTCTTTTGACGCCGTTGAGTTTGGCGTCAGCTTTGACCAGCGCATCGATTCTGTCGTGCGTTTCAGGAATCGGGCGCAGGCCGGCCAGGGAGAGTTCGTAAGTTTGCAGCGCGCGGTCTTTCTTGCCTTCTTTCTCGTAAATCTGCCCGAGATGGTCGCCCACTTCTCCGTGTTGGCCCAGTCCCCAGGCGGCGGCGACGTATTTTTCGGCTTTGTCCAGATTGCCTTCCCCAAAATAGACCCAGCCCAGCGTGTCCCAATAGGCGATGAGCGATGGCACCAGAGGCAAATCCTGCTGCGTGAGGCGATCGAGCGACAGGTTCCGCAACGCGGCTGTGGTGGCTGAGACCGCTGACTCCGCGTATTGTTGTGCGCGATCCAGATGAGATTTCTTCAGCGAAAGTTGATACGCGATGTTGTTCCACACCAGCGGCGTGGCAGAAAGCTCGACTGCGTGGTCGAAGGTGGCGAGGGCTTTGTCGTCCTGGCCCAGATTGAGATAGGCGTCGCCGAGGCTCACTTGCAGTTCGGGATTGTCGGGGGTGAGCGATGTCGCCTTCTCTAATTCCGCGGCTGCCAGGTCGTATTTATGCCATTCGGAATACATGCCGCCCAGTCCGGCGTGCGCGAACTTGTCTAGCGGATTAATTTCGATCTGTTTGTTGAAGGCGGTGACGGCATCGTCATACTTGCGCTCCTGCCAGTATGCGCGTCCCAGGGCGTTGTAGGCGTACTCGTCGTAAGGATTGATTTCAATCTGCTTTTTGAGAGCGGCGATGGCGTCGTCATTCTGGCGCATGCCCATGTAGGCGAGGGCCAGCGCGTACCATGCGTATTTATTCTTGGGATCCACTTCCGTAGCGCGTTTGAGAAGTTGAACGGCCATGGGCAGATTGTTGCTGGCGATGGCCGCTCGACCGCTCTCGACGAGGTCATCCGCTTTCATGTCGGCGGGAGCCGATGGCGTGCCCGCCACGGTGTTCTCGACGGAAAGGAACTGGCCCAGGTCAGAGCTGACGGCACGGCGGAATGCTTGATAGTCGGTGGCGCGCGGCGCAGGCAGTTCGTCCTCGCGCAGCGTGAGCGTCCGTCCGGCAGTGAAAGTGTTCCCTTCCAGCTTATAAGTGGCTTGATACTCGGCGTAGTCGCGCTTGAGAGAAAAAGGCAACGGGGCTCGCGCGGTGTACTTGGCGGGAAGTTCGAGCCTGATTTTGTAGACGTACTCTGCCTTGGGGCCAAGCTTCAGCGGTTCAGCGTCTGCGTCGCTATCGTCATCGCCCAGATCCGGCAGGTTGAACTGGCACAGCGGCAATGTCAGGTCCGATTTTTTCTTGGACCAATCGAGGAAGTTCGGACGGCCAACGTCGTAAGACATGGTGAACGGCTCGCGCGTGGCGGCGGGATCGCTGATCTTTAGATTCGTCACGTCACCGCCCATCCCGGCGTTCACATTCTCGACAACCCGCTGCCACTGGGCTTCCGGCACGCGGCGGAAAATCGAGCGTAGCAGTAATTCCTCGTCGCCGCGGAAGGTGTAATGGACATGCGCTTCGAGTTTGCCAATCGCGTTTACTTTTCCATCGACCTCGGAAATTTCGCTGTCGGGCATAGGAGTGTCGGCGGGAGTCTCCTCGAGGTGTGGCGTGCCGGTCGCGGGAATCACCAGGGCCTGCTTCTTGCGCAGAGTGTAGGCCAGCAGGCGGAACGGAGCCACCTCGCTGGTGGTATCCATCCAGACTTCGTCGGCTGGCTTCGTCATTGGCAGCATGGTAATGACATGGTCGAATTGCGAGGGCGAAGGAACGTCAGGATCGAGCTTGCGGCTGGAGTTGATCAGCACAGAAGAGGCATGCATGCCCTCGGCCTCCAGCAATGAGGCGAGCAGCGTGTGCTTGTCTTTGCAATCGCCGTATTGATTGTGCAGGACATCGCCGGAGGAGTGCGGCTGGTAGCGGCCCAATCCCAGCGACAGGCTAACGTAGCGAAAATTCTTCGCTACGAAATCGTAGAGGGCTTGAACTTTATCCAAATCGTTATTGAGCCCCTTGGTGAGTTCGTCGGCCTTCGTGCGAACTTCCGGCGAGGGCGCGCGACGGTCCTTTTCCAGGCTCGCGTACCAGAGTCCGATCTGTTCCCAACTCACGAACGAGGTCAACTGGATGTCGGGCCGTTCGTCTTCTGGACGCTTTTTTTTCTTCTTGGCCTCTTTATCCTTATCCTTGTCGCCTTTATTTTTCTGGTCGTCTTCGCGCTCCAGGTGAGAACGGTTCCAGTGATAGAGGCGGCGGCCTTTCTCTTCTGAGATCTTGGGCTCCATTCCCGGTTTATTTTTCAGCTTGATCGGACGGTCGGCCGGCACATCCACGTCCACTTCTTCGTCGAGCGTGATGTTGTTTTTATCGAACTCGTAGTCCGCCCAGAACTGTCCTGGAGCCAGTGCCGTGTGAATTATGGTGACGATGTCGTACTCGAGCACTTCGCCGGGGCGCAAGCCGGGCACGGTGATATGTTTCTGGCGATAGTCGGTATAGACGGGCGCCTGCTGTTCCAGCGGGGCGCTCAGGTCCTGTACGGCATCCTCGCCGGCCTTAACCACGCTGCCGTCAGCTTTAAGCACGCGAACGTGGGACATCTCGACGCGCTCATTGGCGGAGTTATAACCAAACTGAATCTGTCCCCATTGCTGGACGCCCGCTTCGCTCTGCACGCGGACGCGGGCAATTGTTTCCTTGCGGCCGGTGCCGTCATTCTCGAAACGGTAGACGGAGCGGTACTGCTCAATGACGAAGGCTTCTTGAGAGTAATCGTGTTTGGGTTCCTCCGGCTTGGGAGGTGGGGTTTCCTGGGGCTTGGCTTCGGCGGCATTCGCTCCCTTTTTTGCTTTTGCGGGAACGGTGGAATTGGAGGGAGCCTGACCCGATTGCGCTGTGGCACTGAAAGTGGCGGTCAGGACACAGATAAGAAGAAGCGGCAGAAAGAAACTACGCATTGGATAATAGTACGGCCTTTTGCGGATAAACCCCAAGGTGGGCGGGAACAGTGGCGGGAATATCTAGTGGACCTCGGTGCCGGCAGCGCCTTGCTTCGCTCGGCGGGACGGTCGAATGCGACCGTCCCTACATAAACGTTATGATCCCTGTCAACATTTCCTTGTTTTTTCGTCACAAAACCGTAGTAAAATTTCGCTCAGATAGTCCTGTCTGGCCATGTCGCTGGGCAGGCGTGACGCATAATGTAATTGCGCCACGATCCTTCCGTTCGGAGGTTTTTCGGGTATGGAAGATCGGGCCCCTGACGTCTCATCTGTAGATCAGCAGTCCCAAACGGCGCTCAATCGGAAACACGAAGGCCGCGGCGCTTGGGTTCTCACCGCATACGGCATTTCCGGGTTGGTTCTTTTCGGCATTCTCGCCTACTTCTTTTCCGACTTCATCGCGCATTAATTGCGGTGTCTTGCAGCGGCCAGCGGGCCTGCGCGTCCGCGGAACGAAGTGTAGCCAAGTTCGCGTGTCGATGCGAGCTTCTCTGGCGGGCACTCTCCCAGAACGTGTTAGAATGGGCGTCCTTAGAAGCTAAGGCTTCGCAAGCGAATCCAGCGTTACCCCACAACTGAAGCACTGAGACTAAGAGAAAAGAGCAGAGACAGCACAAGAATCCGTGGCCAAGAAACCCACGCCCGCCGCAACTCCGATCACCTACGCCGACGCGGGGGTGAACATCGATCGTGCTAACCGCACCAAGCAGCGCATTAAATATCTCGCCCACAAGACCTTCACCCGTGGCGTGCTCAGCGAAATTGGCGGCTTTGGCGGCCTGTTCGCGGTCGACAAGACGAAATACCTGGACCCCGTTCTGGTCTCGAGCGTGGACGGAGTAGGAACGAAACTCAAAATCGCATTCGAAATGGGGCTGCACTCCACCGTGGGCGCGGACCTGGTGAACCACTGCGTCAACGACATTGCGGTGCAAGGCGCCACACCGCTATTTTTTATGGACTACCTGGCGACCGGAACTCTGGATTCCACAATCGCCGAGCAAGTGGTGGAAGGCATTGCCGACGCCTGCAAGCACAACGGCTGCGCCTTGATCGGCGGCGAGACTGCCGAGATGCCGGGTTTTTATCCGAATGGCGAATACGATCTCGCGGGATTCATCGTCGGGGTGGTGGAACGCGAGCGGATTATCACCGGCAAGGATGTGCAGATCGGAGACGTAGTTCTCGGCCTGGCCTCCAACGGCCTGCATACTAATGGATATTCGCTAGCGCGCAAACTGCTGTTCGAAGTGGCGAATTACTCCACAGAAGATTATGTAAACGAGATCAAGAACAAAGTTGGCAACGAGCTCATGCGCACCCACAAGAGCTACTGGCCCGCGCTGAGAAAGCTGATCGACGCGCAATGCGTTTCCGCTCTGGCGCACATTACGGGAGGCGGCATCACGGAAAATCTGCCGCGGGTTCTGCCGCGGGGCACCGCGGCCTTGATCGAGCTTGGTTCCTGGCCAGTCCTGCCCTTGTTCGAGCACTTGGAGCAGTTGGGCAACGTTCCTCAGGAAGAGATGCTGCGAACTTTCAATATGGGTCTTGGCATGTTGATGGTCGTCCCGCTGGCGAAGTTCAAGAAAGCCCAGACCGTGCTGGAGCGCTTAGGAGAAAAAGCGTATACCGTCGGGCGCATCGTAAAGGGCGAACGCAAGGTGCTTTACAGCTAATCGAGAGCACACCCACCACGGAGACACGGAGGCACGGAGAAAACCTCCCAGGGCTTTGTGACGCTTGCCAATGCCGTTTATGCTCCCAAGGTTCTGTTCCGCCTTCGGGTTTCTCCGCGTCTCGGTGCCTCCGTGATCAATTATCATTTGAACTTCCATGCATTCCCTTGGCATTCTTCTCTCCGGACGCGGTTCGAACTTCGTTGCTATCGCCGATAGCATCGATGCGGGCCGGATTGCGGATGCGAAGATCTCGGTCGTGATCTCTAATAAAGCGGACGCGCCGGGCATCGCCACGGCACGACAGCGCGGGCTTAACGCTGTCGTGATTCCGTCGGAAGGCAAGCCGCGGGAAGAGCATGATCGCGAAATTGTCTCAGGGCTCAAGCAGCACAACGTCGACTTGGTCTGCCTTGCTGGATACATGCGGCTGCTCTCGCCGTGGTTTGTACAGCAGTTTCCGCGCAAGATTCTCAACATTCATCCGTCGTTGCTTCCCGCCTTTCCTGGGCTGGAGGCGCAAGAGCAGGCTTTCGCTTACGGAGTGAAAGTCTCGGGCTGCACTGTGCATTTCGTAGACGAAGAACTGGATCATGGCGCGATCATTGTGCAGAAAACGGTTGCGGTGTTAGATGCGGATGACGAGCATACGCTGGCACTCCGCATCCTAGAGCAAGAGCACCTTGCTTATACGGAAGCAATCAACATCGTGCTCGGCGGGGACTTTGAAATTGTTGGCCGCAGGTTGAAGAAGAAATAGAAGTTGAGCGTTTAGGCAAATTTCTTAGCCATCTTCACGATTGGCAGCACTTCTCCATTGCTCAGCGGCACGTCTTCCTTCTCGACTGCCGCGTATCCCTTCGCCCGATAAAAAGCTACGCCGCTTAGGGTTGCTCCCATCTCCAGGCGCGTGAAGCCCGCTTGGCGCGCAGCGTTCTCGCATGCTTCCAGGATCAAGCTGCCGATGCCGCGGCGCGCCCACTGGGGATGCACGAAGAACGCTCGAATCTTCGCGGCGTCCTTAGCCGGGTCGAGCAGCGAGTCTTCACGGCCCGCATATTGATCGCCTCCGTATAGAGTCTTGCGCTTGCTCCATCCGCCGCACCCAACGATCTCAAGCTCGCTCGGCGGTTCCAGCGCCTCCGCTACGAAATACGTTCCATCTGCGATGAGCTGGCTATCCACGCCGTACACAGACTGAAGCGCGCCTTCAATCTGCGCGGGCAAATAGTCCTGGGCTTGCAGGCCGCGCACCGAGGCTTCGATCACTTCCGACAGGCGGAGGACGTCCGCCGGAGTCGCTGGTCGGATGTGAATGTTCTTCGCCATCGCAGGCTCACCTGTCTGGCGCAATTCTAACTTCCGCATCCTGATTGTTGCGTTTCTTTATAATGACCTTTCCCATGTCAACCTTCGCATCTGTCGACGAACAACTTACGTATTTGAAGAAAGGCTCCGCGGAAATCATTCGCGAGGCCGACCTGCGCGCCAAACTGGAGAAATCGCGCGCCACCGGCAAACCGCTGCGCGTGAAGCTCGGCATGGACCCCACCGCTCCGGACTTGCACCTCGGACACACAGTTGTTTTGCGCAAGCTCAAACATTTTCAGGATCTCGGTCACACCGCAATCTTCCTGATCGGTGATTTCACTGGCATGATCGGCGACCCAACTGGGCGCTCGGTGACGCGGCCGGCACTCACTCGAGAACAGATCGAGGAGAACGCGGAAACCTACAAGGCGCAGGTTTTCAAGATTCTCGACCCGCAGAAAACCGTAGTCGACTTCAATCGTCGCTGGATGGGCCAGTTCAGCTCCGACGATTTCGTCCGGCTGATGGCCAAATACACCGTCTCGCAACTGCTCGAACGCGAAGACTTCCACAAACGGTTTCATGATGAGAAGCCAATTTCCGTCCACGAACTGCTCTACCCGCTGGTGCAGGGCTATGACTCCGTAGCGCTCGAAGCCGATGTCGAACTCGGCGGCACCGACCAGAAATTTAATTTGTTGGTTGGACGCGAATTGCAGCGTGCCTATGGTCAGGAGTCACAAGTGGTGTTGACGACGCCGATTCTCGAAGGCCTCGACGGCGTACAGAAAATGTCGAAGTCGCTGGGCAACGCGATCGGGATTCACGAGCCGCCACTGGAAATGTACGGCAAGGTGATGAGCATTTCCGACGCGATGATGTGGAGGTATTACGAGCTGCTCACGGATGTGCAAGTTGCCGACATCGAGAAGATGAAGCGGGAAGCGCACCCGATGCAGGCGAAGAAAGATTTGGCTCGCAGAATTGTTGCTGATTTTCATTCAGCAGACGCGGCGGCGAAAGCTGGAGAGGACTGGGCGAGGCAGTTTCAGAAGAGCGAAACTCCTGATTCAATAGAAACAGTGGATGTTTCAATCAGAGACGTGGGAGACGTCAACCCGCTTCCGGGATCGTCGATCAAGGTTGATAAGCTTCTCTTTAAAGCGGGGTTTGTTTCTTCAGTTACTGAAGGCGGCCACAAAAGAAAAGCTGGTTCGGTGAAGTTCAACGCTGAGGTGGTGAAGGATCCGGTTTTTCCTGCTGGACTCCCACCACTGACAGTCGATGTTCGCTTGGGTCACCGGATCAAAAGGGTGCAGATTCTGCCCTAACAAAGCTCAAGGCAGCAGACCGAACACGGCCACGCCAGTCTGCGTAGCGACAAAGACTCTGCCGTTCACAATGACAGGGGTAACAAACTTGTTGCCGTCGCCGAACTGATCGCGGCCGGCGCTGGCTTGGTTGCTGTTGTACAGCTCGCTGAGATTCGTGGCATCGTAAGCGTGAAGCACGGCAGGACCGGTGGTGTTCTCCAGAGCCCACACGATCCCGTTGGTTGTGCTCTTCGCCGAAATACTGGGCGTGGTTCCAGGATATGTAAAGCTGTTGGCGGTCTGTGCGGCTGGACTGGCCGACAACCGGGCGTTGGCAATCGAAAAAGCTCGGACAGGGCCTCCCACAGATCCGTAGTAAACGGTGTCATTGAAGTATGCCGGCGCTCCCCAGACTCCTCCGGGCAACGCTCCCGTCAATTCCTGATAAATATTGCTGTCATTATCGCTGATCTTGCCCATGGAGTCGCGATTTACCACGTAGACGTTGCCATCCTTGCCGGCGCCCACGGCCAGGTGTAAGGTATGTTCCGAACCGTCAGTCAAATCTGGGAGCACTAAAGCGCCGCCTGATCCCAGGTCGACATCTGCGGCATTTTCTGCTGCCTCGTTATTCATTTCAAAGTAGTCCACGACGGCAAGTTGATTCCCAGTGGTCGAAAGCTTCAGGAAGGCGTTCCCGTAGTCGCCCGCACTGGGAAAGCCGCCGGAATTCAGGGTGGAATCGAAAGTGCCGTTGGCATCGAGAAGATAGATGTTGCCCGAGCTGTCGGCGGCCGGTCCAGCTCCAGACATCCAAATTGCGCCTGCTGTGCCGTTAGGCGTCACATTAAGCGCAGTCGTTTGCTGGAGTGTTGATTCACTGTAACCGATAATCCAGCCGGTGTAAGGAAGTAAATCGTAATGCGACGCCCAGCTGGTATAGACGACGCCGTTAAGCAGAAGCAGTGCGGCACGTTCTCTGTACTGTCTGGGATCGAACACCACGCTGATGCCGTCGCTGTTGTCTCCCGTTCCCGGATAGGTAGCCTGAATATCGACCGGCCCGCCAAACAATTCTGTACCGAGCGCGAGATCGAGCGCGTGTAGGCGCTGGTGATAGGTAGTTGAACCGATGCGCGAAATGGCCGACGAAGCGACCACATAAACCGCCCCATTCGGACCGCTGGCGCGATCGATTACTGGAGTAGCGTTGACGCCGATTGCATTGCATGGTGGGCAACCTGGATCGTCCGAAGGGGTTTCGCCCGTCTTCAACATTGAGACCCGCCAGATTGTGGTGTTGGAATCGGCATCGAAGGCGTAGACCGAATCGCTCTCCGTAGCTCCGATCAGGAGGTTGTGGGTACCGTCGCCCGGAATCGCGACGTTCGAAGCATAGAGCGGCTGTGCGTCCACCAGGCCGTCCATCGGGTAGAACCCCAATTTGCCAAAGGAGGCCGAATTAACGTTTGTGGTGGTCAGAATGGCTTCTGTTAAGTTCTGGCCGGTACGCGCAACATCGTTATGGTAGGTCAGCACATCGGTCGCCGCGTACACCGTAAGAATGGCGACGCCGCTAGTCATATTTCTGCCCGAACGACTTACTATCACGCTGAACTGCGAGCCATTGTCCGCGATAGTGGTCGGGGCGGTCGTATAGCTCGCGGAATTCGCCCCAGTGATCGGCAAGCCTCCCTTCTGCCATTGGTAGCTCAAAGCGCCGGAACCACTCGTGGTCACGGTGAATGTGGCAGTCTGGCCGACCACAACGATCCGACTCGAGGGCTCCGTCGCAATTGTGGGAGCAACTGTTCCGCCGCATCCCCCGAGGATTAAACTAACTGCAAGACATCCCGAGACACTCCTAAGCGCTCTGATCCTCGATCCTCCCTGTTGCTCATTTCGGCCCTACAGTCTTGTAACTATGGAGCCCTACGGCACTTTGCTCCGAGACTGTTACAGTGTTTCCCTTGCGAAGAGCGATCCACTATACCAAGCAGTTTCCCACTTAGGGAAGAACAATTCGAAGTTCGGTGCTTTCTTCACCGCCGATGAGGATGAAGTTGAGGTGGGCTGAAGGGATACGTCTGAAGGGATACGTTTCCGTGACGTCCGGACCGTTGCTACAGAGAAGTTCAGAGTTTTGATTCCTGCCATGGCGTCGCTCTGTTAATCTCAAGCGCGCACATGCGCGCCGCGGCAATTCTCGGGCTGGGATGTTCGGGGAAAAATCTCAAGCCTTTCCAGACCGACACGAGCATCGACTGGCACATGGGAATGCCCGCTGCGGATCAGGCTGACGTCATCCTGCTTTTCGGGGGTGACGGCACCATCCACCGGCACTTGAGTCAGTTGGTGAAGTTGGGACTGCCTGTGCTGGTCGTTCCTGCTGGCAGCGGAAATGATTTTGCTCGCGCGCTTGGGCTGCGCAGCGTGCGCGATTCTGTTGCCGCATGGCGGCGGTTCTGTGCTGTGCACGGTAATGTCCACGCCATCGACCTGGGAGTGGTATTGCCTCTGGACACAAACGCGGGCGGGGCCCTTTCGACTAACGCTCAGGGCAGGTCCGCGCCACACGAGTCTCCGCGATATTTCTGCAGCGTGGCAGGGGTGGGGCTCGATGCCGAAGTGGCGCGTCGCGCCAACGTTTTGCCGCGCTGGCTTCGCGGACACGGGGGCTACGCGTTAACCCTGGCTCCGACAATCTTCCGCTTCGCTCCACTCCCCACGAAAATTCTCACCCCGAACGAAACCGAAGCTGGCCTCTGGATAACTCGCAGCGATCAACCCACTCTACTGGCGGCTTTCGCGAACACCTCGACTTACGGCGGTGGCATGAAGATCGCGCCCCACGCGAAAATGGACGATGGCCTGCTCGATGTATGCGTGATCGGCGGTATCGATCCCTTTAAACTCGCCTGCATGTTTCCCACGGTGTACTTCGGCCGACACCTAAGCATCCGCGAAGTGGATTATTTCCCGGCGGCGCGACTCCGCGTGGAGGCCGAGACGCCGCTCGATATCTACGCAGATGGCGAATACGTCTGCCGTACGCCATCAGAAGTCAGCGTCCAACGGGGAGCACTGCGTGTGCTCATCCCCTAGCGGGAGTGCTAAACTTTCCTCATGCCTGAACGACGTTCCCACACTCTGCTCTGGATTCTCATCGGCGGGGGAGCATTCTTCCTCTTCGTGCTGGCCGTATTTTCGCTGGTCTACCTCACGCTTCACTCCAGCAGCAACGAGGCTTCGTTTGCCAGCTTCGGCGACCGCATCGGCGTGGTCGACCTCGACGGCGTCATTCTGTCGCCCCAGCCCGTGGTGGGGCAACTCAAAAAGTTCGCCGACGACTCTTCGATCAAAGCCATCATCCTGCACGTGAATTCGCCGGGCGGCGGAGTGGCCGCGTCGGAGGAGATCTACCGCGAAGTCAAGCGGATCCGCGAAGAAAAAAAGAAGAAGATTGTTGTGTCGATTGAAACCGTCGGCGCCAGCGGCGCTTACTACATCGCTTCAGCCTCGAACAAGATTTACGCGGACAACGGCAGTATCGTGGGTTCGATTGGCGTCATCGCCGAGTGGGTGAACTATGGCGACCTGCTGAAGTGGGCCAAGCTGAAGAGCATCGTGCTCAAAACCGGCGAGTTTAAGGATACGGGCAATCCCACTCGCGACCTCACTCCGGCCGAGCAGGCTTACATGCAGTCGCTGATCGATAACATGTTTGGGCAGTTTGTTAAGGCGGTGGCCGATGGACGCGGCTTGAAGTTCGAAGACGTGAAATCCATCGCCAACGGTAAAGTATGGACTGGCGAACAGGCTCTGTCCATGAAGCTGATCGACAACGTCGGCGATTTCGAAGCCGTGGTCAAGGACACCGCCAAGTCGGTGAACATCTCTGGCGAGCCTACGCTGGTGCATCCCGAGAAAGACCGGAAGACGCTGCTCGACCTGATGACCGGCGACCTATCACAATACCTGCCCAACACCGAGAAAATGCTGGAGCAGCATGTCGGGTTCTATTATTTGTGGAAGTGAGACTAGCCGGAATCGAACTGTCCCAAAGCCGAGACTTGCGTACAACCCCTGAAATTTGAGAAGGTTATGGAGGTTGCCCGCGTGAACCTGAGATCCTCGCCCAACTCGTGGCGATCCCTCACCAGCATGCCGGCCCGGAGCGAGGAAGACTATGACAAAAGCCGATCTGATCGATGAAGTCTCGCGCTTAGCTGAACTTACGCGCAAGGATAGCGAAGTGATCGTGGAAACGATCTTTGACAGCGTGGTGCGTTCCCTGCGCGCGGGCGACAAAATCGAGATCCGGGGTTTTGGCAGCTTCCGCACCCGCCAGCGCAAGCCCCGCACGGGACGCAATCCCAAGACCGGCGAAAAAGTCGAAGTCCCCGCCAAGAAGATCCCTTTCTTCAAACCCAGCAAGGAGTTGAAGGATCTGGTGAACGTGGGGATTCCCGATACAGCAGCACCGCCTGCGGTGGCTCCTGCGGCACCGACAGCGTCTTAGAAAATGTAGAAGGCAGAACTCAGAAGGCAGAAGTACAAACAAATCCCTGCAAACTTCTGCATTCTGACTTCTGACTTCTGCACTCTGACTTTCAGCCTTGTCCTCGAATTCCCGCCACTGCCATCATTCGTCCTGTCTTGCCCTTCTCAGCGCGGTAAGAAAACAGCAAATCGTTCCGGCAATTTGTGCATAGCGGAGAGGCTTCGATGCTCTTCGCCGCAACCCCAACAGCCAACAGTTGTTGGCGATTGGCCTCTACCAGGTCAAGAAAGATTTTCTTCGGCAACTCGCTGTGACCGGGAGCTCGCGCCGTCAAAAACAGCATCGGATATTTTTCCCGCACCGGATCGCGCTCCTCGACCTCACGGAACAACTTTCCCGCATAGGCGAACTGCGACTCGAACTGTTCGCGAACTTCCGGGCCCACGTTATAACAGCAGCCGTGGATACCCGGACCGATCGCGGCCTTAAGATCCCGAGGCTGGCTGCCCAAGCGGCGGTGCATTTCTCCGACGCCCTTTTCGACGATGCGTTTGACCGTTCCCCGCCAGCCCGCATGGAACACCCCTACAGCCCGGTGCCTGGGGTCGACAAGGATAATCGGCAGGCAATCAGCGGTCTGTATGCCGAGCAGCAAGCCGGGAGTCGCCGCGATCAGCCCGTCACCGGTAAGCTGCAATTCGGGAGGCGAATCGACAAGATGAATAATGTCGGAATGTATCTGGCGCAGCGTCACCAGCGGCCAAGGTTTCTTTACGACGCCGAGGTCGCGCAAAAACGCGGCGCGGTTGCTCTCGACGGCGGCCTTGGAGTCGTCCTTGGTGAATCCAAGATTGAGCGTGCCCGCTCCGTAAGCGCGAGAGAATCCCCCGGTACGAGTGGAAAATCCGTGGATCAGCCAGGGAAATTGGCTCAGGTGAGTGGCACGAAGGATATTTAGTCTTTGCTTGGGAGCCCGAGTCAGCACCTAATCATGTTACCCGACGCGAGGAGGCTTCACGTGAGCGCGGCGACTTGCCAGGCGAGGGCTGAAGGCCAGCCCATCGTTGTCTCACCCCAGCCAGAAATTTCTCTTTGTCCTCCCGCATCTGCCGGACCAGAGCCTGATTGCCGGTGTCTTCGTGTTCGGCAGCCCAGAGCACCATCTCCGTCAGTACCGGCGCGAGGTCGATCCCTTTCTTGGTCAGCAGATAATTCACCTTGCGTCCGTCCGATGGGTCAGGCTGCGTCCGGATGATTCCGTACTGCACAAGTCTGCGGAGACGATCCGCCAGGATGTTCGTTGCGATCCCCTCATAACATTCCATAAATGTTTTGTAGGTATGCGCGCCGCGCAGCATCATGTCGCGAATGATCAGCAGCGACCAGCGGTCGCCCAACATCTCCACGGAAGCGTTCAGCGGGCAGCCAGAGCGCCGTTTTGGAGCTGCCTTTTTCCCTGCCATTCCTAGGCATTGTAAATTATCACTTGCATTTCGCAAGTTAAATGTGGAAACTGTTTCCCGTGCCACCACACGCATATCGCTGGGGACAATCAATGAACCGAAAGATCGTCGATCAAATTGCATTGGGAGCCTTCACTCTGAGCCTTGTTCTCGTTGCGGCGTGGCCAGCGCAAGCACAGGCAGCCAAAGATCCGTATCCGAAAATGGCTCCGCTCGATCAGTACCTTATGGCGGACCGCAACGCCGAGATAGCGCTGGCACGAAGCGCGGCCCCAGAGTCGATATCCCGCGATGCAACGGTTGGGGTTCTTGGGCCCCATGGCTACGAGACCGCCGTCGAAGGCAAGAGCGGGTTCGTCTGCATCGTGGAGCGGGCGTGGATGAACAGGTTCGACAGTCCGGAGTATTGGAACCCCAAGAATCGCAGTCCGATTTGCTTCAATCCGCCGGCCGCACGAAGCGTGTTGCCGATCACTTACATGAGAACGAACTTGGTGTTGGCGGGGAAGTCCAAAGCCGAGGTCAGGGAGAGTATCGAGGCCGCGCTGGCCAGGAAGGAGCTGCCCGCTCTGGAGCCTGGCGCGATGTGCTACATGATGTCGAAGAATGCGTATCTGACTGATGATGACGGGCACAACCTGGCCCATCTGATGTTTTTCACCACGGTCCTGGATGGCGCGGCCTTGGGCGCAGGTCTGCCGGGCTCTCCGGTGATCATGTTCAAAGGCGACCCGGAATCAATCGGAGGGTTCTTGGTTGGCACCGGCATGTGGTCGGATGGAACGCGGGCCCCATTAATATCAGAATGAACGAGCCGCTGCAGGAAACATTTTGGCTGTCCGATTTGGTATGCTCATCGATCAGTTCGGCGCACCGTGGATGATCCTGCGGTAAGACCACCTAGATCCAGATTTCTCGTGGACTAAGGCACTAGATCGGTAACGGGATTTTTTTGGAATATTATGTCGATTTCGAGCTGGCTTGTTCGTCAACACTTGTGAGACACATCGTAATGCGTGGTGTGAAAGATTCGTAAAGGAGACAGGAATGAGCAAGGTAAGAGTTCTAGTAGGCACACGCAAGGGCGCATTCATTCTGACATCAGACGGCAAGCGCGATAAATGGGACGTGAGCGGTCCGCACTTCGCGGGCTGGGAAATTTACCATCTCAAGGGATCGCCCGCCGACCCGGATCGGCTGTATGCTTCGCAGACCAGCGGATGGTTTGGGCAGATCGTTCAGCGCTCCGATGACGGCGGCAAGACGTGGCATCAGCCGGGAACTCCGCCCGGAGAAGCGCCCGCTCCCGGTCCGCCGAAAGCCGTGAGCAACAAGTTCGTCTACGACAGTTCTGACGCGACCGGAAAGCCGCTTACCACCCATCAGTTCTACGACGGCACGCAGCATCCCTGGGAGTTCAAGCGGGTTTGGCATATGGAGCCATCGCTGAAAGATCCCGACACGGTTTACGCCGGCGTGGAAGATGCCGCACTTTTCCGTTCGACCGATGGCGGACAAAACTGGAAGGAACTTCCCGGACTGCGTGGCCACGGCACTGGCCCGAAGTGGCAGCCGGGCGCTGGCGGGATGTGCCTGCACACGATTATTCTCGATCCCAGCGATCCCCAGCGAATGTACATTGCAATTTCCGCCGCGGGCGCATTCAGGACCGATGACGGCGGCAAAAGCTGGAAGCCGATTAATCGCGGACTGCGCTCGCAATACATTCCCGACCCGAACGCTGAGGTCGGCCACTGCGTCCACCACATCGCCATGAATCCAACGCGTCCGGGCGTGCTCTTCATGCAGAAACATTGGGACGTAATGCGCTCCGACGATGCCGGCGACAACTGGAAAGAGATCAGTGGCAACCTCCCCACTGATTTTGGATTCGCCATCGACATCCACGCGCACGAGCCGGAAACGGTCTACGTTGTGCCCATCAAGAGCGACTCCGAACATTTTGTTCCCGATGGCAAGCTGCGCGTCTTCCGCAGCCGCACCGGAGGAAACGAATGGGAGGCGCTGACGAAGGGCCTGCCGCAGGCGAATTGCTACGTCAATGTGTTGCGCGACGCCATGGCCGTCGACACGCTGGATAAGTGTGGAATATATTTCGGCACCAGCGGAGGCCAGGTCTACGCATCGGCTGATGCGGGAGATAGTTGGAATCCGATTGTGCGGGATTTGCCGGGGGTGCTGAGCGTGGAGGTGCAGACGCTGCCGTGATCCGAGTCATACTCCCGCAGCATCTGCGAACTCTGGCCCATGTCGGCAGCGAGGTGCAGATCGAGGTCGAGGCCCCGGTCACTCAGCGATCGGTTCTCGACGCCCTCGAAGCCCGCTATCCCATGCTGCGCGGGACCGTCCGCGACCACACTACGGGACAACGTCGGCCGTTCTTGCGATTCTTCGCGTGCGAGGAAGACCTCTCTCACGAGTCGCCTGACGCACCATTGCCGGACGCCATCGCGTCGGGCGCCGAACCTTTCCTCATCATCGGAGCCATCGCGGGAGGTTAGGACTTGGTTCCGAAACGCAGGGCCAAACTAAGGAAGAAAGTTATTACAAACAGGATATGAAAGCAGACATGCAGCAAGTTCGGGCGGGGATTGTCCCCGCGCGGGGGAAGAACCTGCAGCGTGCCGGCATACATTCGCGAGAAGTTGCGCTTCTTTTCCTCCGTCGTTCCAAAGAAGTACGGGATATACCACATTCCAATCGCCGATAGCAGGGTCACCGCGCAATAGATGACCCAGTAGTCGTAGACCAGTCCGGATTTAGGCTTGTTCCAAAACCCAAGAGCCAATGCGACAGCCGCGCCGGGGAAGAGAGCATTCACCATGGTCGCGATCATCAACTTGCGCCGCCCGATGATCGCCCGAACCTGCCTGCCGTGAGTCCAGCCGGGGATATCAACCAAATCGTGGAACACCACGGCCACAAACTGCAACGTGATCAGCCATGTAAACAGGCTCAGAAGCGGAGACGTTCCGTTCGTAGGCATATAAAATCCTGCTTCGCTCTTAGGATAACGCGTTAAGACGTCGACGGACGCTCTGTTCTGGGGGCATGCCATTTGCCCACTCTGCCTGCCCCGGCTTATAGTTTTAACAGCATGTTTGCAGATTTCACCGCTACCGATCGCTGGACGAAGAAGCAGGTTCACTGCGTTTATCAAGCGTTGATCGTCGCCATCGCCACCCGCCACGCCGATGCCGTCGATATCAAGTTCTTGGCGGACGGCAAGCCAGTCTGGGTCGCCCTGCCGCATCCGGCTTGGGTCGAGTACAAGAAGCGTACCGGCAAGATGATTACTGACTCTCTGGCCGTGGAAATTGCCGGGCATTATTTGCAGGCCGCCCTCCAGGCCGGTGAGGGATTGGGGCGTGAGATGTACTCACTCACCGTCGAAGAAACCTTGGAGCATCTGGAGGCTGTAGTTTCCGTGATGCAAGAACCTGCCCCTGCTTAGGGATGACGTTCGGGAGGGCACTTGGCAGGCTTCCACCTTTGAGGCACAATACGGCGTTTGCCTTTTTTGCCTTTATTGAGGAGATTTTATGGCGACCACAATGCACGTCAGCGATGTAGCGGAGTTGTTGAGCGACGGCCAAACTCATTTCAATCTTTCTCCCGCTCTGCTGGTCGAGCATTCCATCCGCCGTAATGAAGCCAAACTCGCCGCCAACGGCTCGCTGGTGGGTTACACCAACCGCACCGGCCGCTCGCCTAAAGATAAGTTCATCGTCAAGGATGCCGCCACCGCAAACTCCGTAGCCTGGGGCGCCGTAAACGCTCCTATGGAAACCGACACCTTTGACGCACTCTACGACCGCGTGATGGAGCACCTGCGCGGCCGCGAACTTTTTGTTCAGGATCTTTTTTGCGGAGCCGATCCCGATTACCGTCTGCCGGTGCGGATTGTCAACGAGTATGCCTGGCACAATTTATTTGTGCGGCAGCTTTTTCTGCGGCCTTCCGAGGCGGAGTTGAAGACGCATCATCCGGAGTTCACGGTGATCGCGGCCCCGGAATTCAAAGCCGATCCCCGGCGCGACGGCACCAACACAGAAGTTTTCATCGCCCTCAACTTCTCCCGCAGAACGGTGCTGATCGGCGGCACGTCTTACGCTGGAGAGATGAAGAAGTCGATCTTCAGCGTGATGAATTTCCTGCTTCCTCCGCGCAACGTTTTTCCGATGCACTGTTCGGCGAATGTGGGCCACAACGGCGTCAGCGCACTCTTCTTCGGGCTCTCCGGAACCGGCAAGACAACGCTCTCCGCGGACCCCTCCCGCGAACTCATTGGCGACGACGAACATGGATGGAGCGCCAACGGCATCTTCAACTTCGAGGGTGGATGCTACGCCAAGTGCATCAAACTGTCGCAGAAAAATGAGCCGCAAATCTGGAATGCGTTGCGCTTCGGCTGCGTGCTGGAGAATGTAACGCTCGATCCGGTCACCCGCATCCCCGATTACAACGACGACAGCAAAACCGAAAACACGCGCGCCGCGTATCCCGTAGAGTTCATCGACAACGCTGTTATCCCAGGCCTGGGCGGACATCCGAAAAACGTTGTGTTCCTCACCGCCGACGCCTTCGGAGTTCTTCCTCCCATCTCCCGCCTTACTTCCGAGCAGGCGATGTTTCATTTTCTCTCCGGCTACACCGCCAAAGTTGCGGGGACGGAAGCCGGCGTGAAAGAGCCGCAGGCTACATTCTCAACATGCTTTGGATCGCCCTTCCTGCCGCTGCCGCCGAAAACTTACGCCGAGATGCTGGGCCGCCGCCTGCGCGAACATAGCGCCCAGGTCTGGCTGGTAAATACCGGCTGGCAAGGCGGTCCGTATGGAGTAGGCAAGCGCATGGACATTCCCTACACACGCGCCATGGTGGATGCCGCAGTCGAAGGCCAACTGATCAAAGAAGAATTCGAAGTCGAACCCACCTTCGGCTTCAGCATTCCAAAAGCCTGTCCCGGAGTGCCGGCGCGGGTACTCAACCCGCGCAACGCCTGGCCCGACAAAGCCGCATACGACAAAGCTGCCGAAGATCTCCGCAACCGCTTCGCCACGAACTTCGAGAAATTCGACGCCCCCGCCGAAGTAAGAGCCGCAGGACCAAGAGCGCAGTAGTAGGGCAAGGGTCTGGTCTGGCCACCTCTGCGTCTTGTTATTCCGAGCGCGCCGAAGGCGTGCGAGGAAACCTGCTGTCCGCCTGCAGCGCCACAACTCATGTGGTGACGGGCGCATTCGCCCGTCAGCGGAGCGAAGCGACGCCAGTGTAGAACGGATAGTCCAGTTTTCCTTGCGAAAAGAGCAAAGATGAGGCAGTCTTGTTTCGTGGCGATCGATGCGAGCTACGCGAAGAGTGATCCGGATCACCATCGTGCGATGGCGCTCGATGCCTGCACGGGATACTTGGATTTTCTTGCAAAATATCTGCGCGACGAGCACGGCGACAAAATCGTCGGCGAACTGCGGGCCAAGATTCTCTTCCAGATCGAGATTCGCGAAGAGGAACTCGGTCGTCGACTGACGGGCCACGAACTGTTCGAGATTTTTTGGTTGGCGTCGGGTCGATTCGATCGCTCACGTCGCCTCGCCCAGAGGCTCTACAGCAAACACCGCAGCTCGTGATCAATCTGGAGAACAAGGAACTGATCCGTACCATCATTTTCGAAAGCGTCGCGAAATCGCCAACCGATGCTCCACCTTTTTATAACCACAGGTGGCTCGCATTTGAGCAAGGCCTTGGCCACCGACTGGATAGGGCGGGTGGCCGAGGTTCAAGGCTCCTTTCTTTCCGGCGTCTTCGTTTCAAACAAAGACTACCGGGTCCTTTGCGAGATGTTGACACGGCCGCGGGTTACGGCACAACGTGGAACACCACGTTGCTGCCGATCGGTCCGGCGGAGGTTGTCACGGTTACAAAACCGCTGGTTGCGCCGCTTGGGACTGTTGCATTGATTTGGGTGTTGGAGACTACCGTAAACGATGCCGCGGTTCCGTTGAAGCTGACTGCGCTCGCCGTCGACAGATTGTTTCCCAAAATCAGAACCTGCGCGGACGTTGGCCCGGCCGGGGGAACAGTCTCAACGAACGGAGCAAGCCCGGTGGATACGCGGAAGATGGCTCCCACGTCGTCGGCTCCGCCCTGATTGACCAGGCCGTACAGGTTTCCATCGGTCGCCTGAATCATCGACCCTACCGGCGAACTGCCATGGGCAAATCCGGCAAAGTTGTAAATCGTGTTGAGGGTGCCGGATGCGGAGAAGCCGAACAGAGTTCCGTTGCTCAGCGAGCCTCCAGTCGAAGTGGTGCCATAGAAGACTCCGTTCGTGGCTTGCACCAGGCCCCCCATCGGGTAGGCGCCGTCGGGACAGAACTGCTGTGTGCAGAAGTTATAAAGAGTGGAGTAGGCTCCAGCGGACGTAACCTCGAAGATCGTACCGCAGCCGTTGGTGCTGCAGGATCCGCCGTTCTGGCTGGCGCCGAAGAAGTTTCCATTGCGTGCCAGGGTCAGAGGCTGGGTCAGTAATCCGGCGTTGGTTCCGATGCTGTAGAGAGTCGTCAGCTTGCCGGAAAGGGTGATTTCGAAAATCGTGCCGCAACCGAAGGTGCCGAAGAACGGGCAATCTACTGTGCCGCCGTCATACGTGGAACCGTATAGCTCCCCGTTGTTTCCCTGTACTAATGCCGCACTGGGCCCGGAGCCATCGGGGCAGTTTGTTAGCGCGCAGAAGCTGTAGAGCGACCTGAACGTACCCGCGGGCGAGACACGAAAAACCGTTCCGCTGCCATATTTCCCTCCTTGCTGTGTGGTTCCGTAAAAATTTCCGTCGCTGGCTAGAACGAGGGCGGCTCGTGACGCCGATCCATCCGGACAATTTTTTAACTGACAAAAGTTGTAGAGCGTGGTCAGCACACCGGCCGTGGTGATCTTGAAAATAGTGCCTTGGCCGTGCGCCCCGAACTGCGTGGTGGTTCCATACAAGTCTCCGTCCGATCCAAGGGTTAACGCCGCTTGTGGCATCGTGCCGTCAGCACAGCTTGGCTGCGAGCAAAAATTGTAAAAGGTGGTCAGAACGCCGGCTGGGGTTACACGGTAAATCAGGCCGTAGAAGTTGCTGGTCCCAACCTGTTGCATGGTTCCGTAGAAATTTCCGTCTGACCCTTCAACCAAGGAGGTCTGCGGCGAACTGCCGTCGGTTCCGTTAAAGCTGGCGAGAATATCGACTTGAGCGTGCGCGACGCCGAAGGCAATGCAGATCAGACAGAGGATCCCAACTATTTGTCGAACAGCCTGTGCCGATGAGGGTTGGAGTTTTGGGCGAACGAGCGAAGCGGGACAGCTTGGGCTTAACGTAATTTGGCTGCACATGGAAAGAAGCCTCCAGATGGAAGGTTGAAAAGCTTCACAAGTCGCCGGTTCGGCGGACGAACCGAATTCAGGGGAGGAACCGCGTTAAGACGGAAAAGCGATTGCGAGAATTATTCTCGCCGCCTGACGGGTTGTCAATACGGTGATTCACATACGGGGGCTGGGCCAGCTGTGATCTATCAAGACGTTGTACCCACCGGAGACGCGCGGCTGATGGGCGGAGCGTAATCGAGACTACCATGCGGACGGTGGAAGTTGTAGTGCTCGAGCCAGGGCGAGAGCTGCTGA
>Ga0307479_10000359_pt1 | contig 40938 bp, 40 predicted proteins | sample atmos_gasesECM4C_FD_203743 | JGI IMG/M metagenome (GOLD analysis project Ga0307479, IMG submission 203743) | Hardwood forest soil microbial communities from Morgan-Monroe State Forest, Indiana, United States - atmos_gasesECM4C_515 | ecosystem: Environmental > Terrestrial > Soil > Temperate...
GCTTCCGTAACCTGTTACCTGTTTTCGGCGCGTGCCATAGTACAAGCACCTTATATGACCCATTTCCCCCAACCGCATCCGTCGAGGCGCGCGGCCCGGGTCCAGCTTGGTTCAGTCCTGGCTGCGATCCGTCTAGAAGATGGCCGGCGCACTAAAGCTAAACTTCAAACCATTTCCGTGACTGGCGGACTCCTGGCCTTGCCGCACTCGCTGGGCGATGGCGCCTTCGTGGAACTTGCATTCCAAACGCAATCGGGGCCAGTCCATGGCATGGCGGAGATCCTCAGCCCTATGCGGAAGACGACTACCGGCGTGCTGCAACCGTTCCGCTTTGTTGCGCTGGAGGATGACGACCATCGCCGCCTGCGCACTTCCGTGGATCATGTTGCGGACCGCAGTTTGCTGGGACTGAAGTCGTCCGTGTTCGTCGTGCCGAAGACGATCTAGGCTTGAGAAGGCTGCAGAGGTGGCGCTCTCGTTATACTGTTCGAGATGACGCGGGAGATCGCCACGCACTCGGCTGAGGAGACGATTGCCTTCGGACGTACCCTGGCCGAGTTGCTCGCGCCGCCAAAGCTTGTGCTGCTGCGGGGCGATCTGGGCGCGGGAAAAACCACGCTGGTCAAAGGAATTGCGGCGGCCTTCCTGGCGGCCGCCGAGGAAGACGTCACCAGTCCTACCTTCACTCTGGTGCACGAGTATCGCGGGCCAAGGGCAAATCTCTATCACATTGATCTTTACCGCGTGGATACTCCGCGCGAACTGGAGACACTTGGGTTGGACGATCTGCGTTCCGAGAATAGTGTGTTGTTGATTGAGTGGGGAGAGAAATTTCCGCGGCTGCGGCGGGAGCGGGATGTGGAGATTTCGTTGGAGCGCGAGGGGGAGAACGGGCGGCGGATTCGTATCACTGGCTAGTCCGGGCCTTTTGGCGTAAGAATGGTGTCAGGCGTGTTTTCTTTGGAGGACCGACATGAGAACTCGCGTCGACTCAGTCTTCGTATCGAGCGTGCTCTTCACAATCGCGCTGGGTTGCCTCATCCCAACATTCTGGGCGAGTGTCATAACCAAACATGACCGGATTTGGCTCACCAGGCTTGATAGCGGCGACCAGTTGGCTACCCTAACGAGAAGCGATCTCAGCGTCGTTTGTCTGGCAATTATTCTCATCGGGCTGATCGTTATCTGGACGGGATACCGAAAGCGGGTTCGTTGGATGTGGGCGGTGATGTTTATCGTAGTGTGGGTTTGGGCGTTCCCGCTGTTGGTGCTGCCGCTACTCGGGCATAAGTGGAGTCTTTCGATTCCTGAGTGGATCTACACGGCGGTCTCTTATCCGGGATCCGTTCGCGCTTATGGCGAGGCAGTTCTGCTTTTCTTGCTGATGGTGGCCGCGCTCGTCTTGCCGATGAAGTCACTTTTTCTTGTCAGAGAGGGGCAGCGACCGATTCAGAGATTGTCGCCCAAGCTTGTTGGTGGGACTGCCGTCGCCGTCCTGGTCGTTATGATTGCGCTGTCAGCTTGGGTGCGCCTTAGCGCCTACGAGATTCCCGCCGCGGAGTTGGCTTCATGGCAGCAGTTCCCGGGGCCCCCGCCCCCGCCCTCGATCCCATGTGCCAAACCATGAAGAGCCTCAACACTTTGTTCCTTACCATTTGTCTGACGGCGCCCGTGGCCGCTCAACAGGCGGAGTGGTGCAAGAAGTTGCCTCGCCCGGTATATAGCAGTCTGGAGCGGGTCCCGACCGCCGATCCGTGGTTTGAGGTGTACAAGATTCGTCCCGGCGTATTTGCGATCTATGAGCCGCACCAACTGGAAGAGGTCATCTCGTATCTGATCATTGGCGGGAACAAAGCCCTATTGTTCGATACCGGAATGGGCATCAGCAATATCCAGGCGGTAGTGTCGGGATTGACCAAGGTCCCCGTGAGCGTCTTGAACTCGCACACTCACAACGATCACGTTGGGGACAATTGGCGGTTCAACGATATTTACGGGATGGATACGGACTTTACGCGAGTCAACGCTCGCGGATCAAAAGAAGATGCGCAGGCGGAATTGGCTCCAGAGGAAATTTGCGGAGCTTTGCCTGCGGGGTTCGACGCCAAGGCGTACTCAACCAAAGCATTCCACATCACTCACTGGCTGCACGATGGCGACAAGATTGATCTGGGGGGACGCACTCTGAAAGTGATCGGCACGCCCGGCCATACGCCTGATGAAATCGCGGTGCTGGACGAAAAGAATGGTCTGTTATTTACGGGAGACTCGTTCTATCTCGCTCCGATTTATCTGTACCGTCCGGAAACTGATCTCGATGCTTACGTCGCGTCGGTGCAGAAACTGGCGGCGTTGGCGCCTCGGCTTCACCTTCTTTTGCCATCGCACAACACGCCCGTCGCCGATCCCGGCTATCTGCCCAAAGTGGTTGCCGCGATGCAGCAGGTTCGACGCGGGGAGATAAAGCCGGTTTCCAAAGATGGGAAGCACGAATACGTTTTCGAAGGGTTTTCGTTTTTGCGGCCGTAGTAGGAAGTCAGCGAGGATGAATCGGCGAAACAGGCGAAGACTGCACGAGGAGTGCCCGCGCGCAGGAGGGGGGCGCGTTCCATTCGCGCACCATAGAGAAGAGGATGGCAGCGGCGAAGAGGGCAAAAGTGAATTGGTTCGTTCTCATCGCTTCAATTATGGCACGCGGAACTCGGCTTGGCCGGCTAAACCTTTAACCACGGGGCACACTGGGTTTCACGGGGTAGAACATTCGAGCGTCAAAATCCCATGATGTTGTAGCCGCAGTCCACGTAAATGACTTCGCCGGTGATGCCGCTGCTGGCGTCGGAGGCGAGAAAGACTCCGGTCGAGCCGACTTCTTTGACTTCCACGTTTCGTCCGAGAGGGGCACGCTCGGCGTGCGATTTCAGCATGTCGCTTAAGCCCGAGATGCCGCGGGCGGCAAGGGTTTTGATGGGACCGGCAGAGATTGCATTCACACGAATGTTCTTCTTCCCTAATTCGTAGGCGAGATAGCGCACCGAGCATTCGAGTCCTGCCTTGGCCACGGCCATAACGTTGTAGCGAGGGACGACCTTCTCCGAGGCGTAGTAAGTCATGGTGAGGATCGATCCGCCGTCTTCCATGAGCGGCGCGGCCGCGCGCGCAACCGCGACCAACGAATACACGCTCACATCCATCGCGATGCGGAAGCCTTCTCGTGTGGTGTTTACGAATTCTCCCTTCAGTTCGTCGGCGGGAGCGTAGGCGACGGAATGCACCACCGTGTGTAGCTTGCCGTAATGTTCCTTGAGTGTTGCGAAGAGGCGGTCGATCTCTTCGTCTTTGCTGACGTCGCACATGTAGCCTTCTGCGCCGGGCAGAGAGAGGATGAGGTCTCTCGCTTCCTGCTCCAGGCGCTCGTTCTGATACGTGATGGCGAGTTTCATGCCTGCGGCGTGCAGGCCCTGGGCGATGGACCAGGCGATCGAGCGCTTGTTGGCGACTCCGAAGACGACGGCATTTCGGCCTTGCAGGTCAGCGGACATGACTGCTCCTTGGAATGGGAAAGAATAACAGCGGGAGGCGGTTCATTGCCACGGAAACGCCGTTCTGGTAATGGGCGCTTTTGTCGGTCTACCAAAAACGCTGAGAATAACACCCTCGATGGAGACCGGCGTCACGGATCGGATTTGGCGTTTCGAGGAATTGGTGGGATTATTAGACCAGCTATAAGGTCGCAAGCGGCATGATTTCTTCGTGGTCATTTCATCCGAGATCCGCGCTCGTCGGATTCACAAGCTGCTGTCTTGTGTTGGTTCTCGTGTTGCTGAGCTTCCTTCGCGTGGGCGAGAACGTTTCACTTAACGTTCAATACTCGCTCTTCATCCTGTTCTGTTTAGCCCTCGGTTTCGCTGTATTTTCCATTGTTCGAGAACAATCGAAAACATTTGGCGTGATTGCTCTAGTGGTCGGAGCCTTCGCGTTCATAAGCCCTTGGGTGCTATTCCTGTGGTTCCCGGGCATGTTGCGCCACTGAAATCCACGCCGCCCACTACCGCTTCCCCTTAGCTCCGGGCATGCCTCGGCGTCGCGAAAAACAATAAATTACAAGGCTTGGTTCCTCCATGTCTCTGTGCCTCGGTGGTGAGTCGTTTTTTCACTCGACTGCGCTAACTTCTTCTACTGCGGTGGCTGTTCCAACCGGCCAGCTCGCGGCCACGAACGACAACCCGTAGACGCAGGCCAGGATTGCGAACGCTGCTACCAGGCTGACTTTGTGCGCCACCGCGCCAACGGCAAGTGCGAGCACAAGCTGGAGGAACGTACCGAAGAAATAAAACGCGTTCTGCACTCGTCCCATCAGGTGCGGCGGCACCATCTCCATCAGGCTGGTGTTCATGGCAATGCCGCCGACACCGCGGGCCGAGCCCATCACTGCATACAGCAATATGGCCGCTACCAGCCACCGCGAGACCGGAGCGCAAACCACGCATGCCGCAAGGAGGGCCATGGAAAACGCAACCGAACGGCGCCCGCCCAGACTGGCGATGACAGCCGGCGCATAGAGGGCACTGAGAAATGCTCCGGTGCCCCATCCGGCATTGAGCCAGCCGTAGCCGACGGCGCCAGCGTGGAAAACGCGCTCGCTCAGCGACGGCGTGACGACTACTCCCGTGATCATGGCTCCGAGAAACAGCGCCCAACTAATGCCGAGCAGCACCACGGCGCGATGGTCCCGAAGAAAGTGCAGGCCGTCGCGCAGCTCGCGCCAGAAACGCTCGAACTGGGATTCGGCGGCGAGAATATCGGAGCGCAACTCATCCGGACGCAAGACGACGTGGCGTCCCTTGCGTACCGCGAAGTAACAGCAGAAGGAAACGACGTAGGTGGAAACGTCGATCAGCAACACGCCGCCGAGGCCGATGTGGTTGTACATGAAACCGACGAGCGCGCCCGCGATCAGCCATCCTCCCTGCACGCCTGCCAGAAGAAAAGTATTCGATTGCACGAATTGGCCTTCAGGCGTCAGTTCCTGAATCAGCGCAGTGATGGTGGGCCAGAACATCCAGAATCCCGCCGCAACCAGAGTGTTCATCAGGTACAGCTGCCAGACCTGCACGCGATGGCGAAACGCGAGGAAGGCGACTGCCACGATAATGACTGCGCGCACGGCGTCAAGCCACATGACCAGGCGGCGGCGATCTTCGCGATCAATGATGACGCCGGTGAAGGGAAGCATCAGCATGGCGGGAATGGTCTGCAGTACGGCGAAGGTGCCGAGCGCCATTTCCGAATGCGTAGCTTCGAGAATGTACCAGGCTACTGCGGCGGAGTTCATCCCGCTGCCCAACATGGAAATCACGTTGGCGGCAAAGACGTAGCGCAGGGGGCGCTGGCCGAGGATTTTCCGCATATGTTTACTTTAGCTGAAGTTGGAGCGAGAGGAAATTCAGGTAGTAGTGCGGTTTCCAGATGGAGCTCCGATTTTCTCTGCGACCTTTGCGGCGAAAAGCTCTTAACCGCGAAGTTCGCGAAGGAAGTCGCGAAGGACGCAAAGAAAGGCAAATTGCACGCTCCCGAAGGACCGCTACGCTACCGCGGTTAACATCTGTGCTTCCTCGCGAATTCTCTTCCACGCGCGCTCGACGTGTCTGGCTTGAGTGTTGGCCTGGCCGACACTCAGTCGTAGCGTCAATTTTCCATTCAACCGAGTGTGCGTGAGGAAAAGGTCGCCGCTTTGGTTGAGACGGTCCATGATGGTTTGATTCGCGGCGTCTCCGGCTTTGTGGCGGAAGCAGACGAGGTTCAGCGGGACGGGTGCGGCCAACTCAAAATCCTTGTCCTCGTGAACCCATGCGGCGAACTGCTGCGCCAGTTCGACGTGCCGCCGGATATGGTGCTGCAGGCCTTCCACACCGTAGTGGCGGATCACAAACCACAACTTGAGCGAGCGGAACCGGCGCCCCAGTTGGATGTGCCAGTCGCGATAATCGATTACCGCGCCAGATTCCGTGGCTTGATTGCGCAGGTATTCCGGCAAGATGCTTAGCGTCTGGATGAGCGCTTTACGGTCAGCGACCCAGAAACAACTGCAGTCGAAGTTGGTGAACATCCATTTGTGAGGGTTGAAGTTGTAGCTGTCGGCCAGTTCAATTCCATTCTGCAGACGGCGGAATTCCGGGCAGAGTGCGGCGGTTCCCGACATGGCGGCATCGACGTGCAGCCATAGGTTGTGTTGACGTGCGACTTCGGCGATCTCTGTAATCGGATCCATCGCGTTCGAGGAGGTCGTACCGACTGTCGCGCAGACGAAGCAGGGAACCAATCCGGCATGCTTGTCGGCTTCGATCTGACGAGCAAGGGCGCCCGGGCGCACGGCAAAGATCTCGTCCACCTCGATCAAACGCAAATTGTCGGCGCCGATACCCGCTATCATCGCCGCCTTTTGCAACGACGAGTGCGTTTGCGTAGACGCGTAAGCCACGAAGCGCCCGTCGCATCCCTTCTTGTTGCTGCGGTAATTTGAAGCGCGTTCACGGGCCGCCAGCAGCGCGCAGAGGGCTGCACTCGAAGCGGTATCTTGAATCACTCCGCCTCCGGTGCTAGAGGACAAGAACTTCTCCGGCAATCCAAGCATTGTTACGAGCCAGTCGAGCACATGCGTCTCCAATTCTGTGCATGCTGGACTGGTCGACCAAAGCATACCTTGCACGCCTAGGCCAGACGAGAGAAGTTCGCCGAGAATGCCAGGGCCGGAGGCGTTGCAGGGAAAGTAGGCGAAGAAATTCGGGGATTGCCAATGCGTGACGCCCGGCAAGATGAGATTCTCAACGTCTTTCAGCAGTGCGTCGAATGGCTCGCCTTGAGCGGGAGGATTCGCGGGAAGCGATGCGCGAATTTCTCCCGGCTTGGCCGGCGAGAGTGTGGGGAATGACTCGATGCGGGATTGGTAGTCGGCGATCCAGTCGACCACAGCGTAGCCATGGCGGCGGAATTCCCCGGGCGTCATGTGAAAAGATTTTTCGTCGGGCACTTGCTTGACCTCAGAGGGCAACAAAAGTGATCGTACCAGAGCGAATTGGTTTACCTTCGTGAACCTTCGTGTCCTTCGTGGTCTAATACAAGGCTTTAACCACGAAGGTCACGAAGGTTCACGAAGGTAAACCGTTCAGGCCAGATGTCCACAATACATTCGAGTCTTGTATTCGAAAGTAACTGTCCCCTCGATGGCACACGCGTCCACGATGCGGCGCAGTTCCCTCAACATGGGCGCATGTTGAGAGTGTTCGGGTCCGGGCGCGTATGACGACGACAGCAGGCGGCCTTCGACCCCGGCGTAGTCGAATTCCTGACGCATTTGAAATGTTCGCTCTTGATACGGGAAAGGATCGAAAAACTCGTTGACTGCGTCAGTAGTGCGCTCGTGGCGAACTTCCCGATAGTCGGTGCCGTATGTCAGCAGCAGCTGCTCATAGTCGCGGAGAAACTTGGTTGAACCCGTGAGGCGCTCGTTCCAAAGTAGGACCAGCCAGCCCCCAGGCTTTAGGATGCGAACAAACTCGCGCCGTGCCCGCTCGCGGTCGAACCAGTGTGCGGCCTGCGCCGCGGTTACGAAGTCCACACTGTGACTTGGCAACGTCGTCGCCTCGGCGGTTCCAGCGATGCTGGTGAATCTGGGAAATGTTGCCAGCAGGCGGTCGCCTGCCTCGCGCATTTCGGCATTCGGTTCGACGCCGAAGACGGGGTTGCCATTCTCCAGCAACTGGCTCGTCCAAATGCCGGTGCCGGAGGCGATGTCGGCAACTGCGTCAGCGGGAGTGAGGCCGCATTCGGTCTTCAAGGAGTCGAGTGCCTCCTGAGGATAGCCGGGCCGGTAGAGAATATAGTTTTCTACGCGGTCGGAGAAGCGGCTTGTCGCGTTGGAGGCGGGCATTCCGGTCCTGAAAAGTGGCAAGATTTTTCATCTTGCCAGAAACCTATTTTAATTGCAGGATAGGGATATTGTCCTTCCCCCTGTACCTCTCAGCCTGGGCGACGACGTCATATAGAGTATTGATGAATCACAAAGGGAAATCCTTCTGCGCCACGCGAGTGCGGTACCATTCCAACTAAGCTAGGGAAAGCTTTCATCGCATGAGAGTCGTTATTAAAGTCGGTACCAGCCTAATCGCCCCCGGTGGGCAAATCGACGCGAACCTGCTGCGCGCCATGGTGGACCAGTTCGACCTGAGCAAGAACGAATATCTGATTGTCACATCCGGCGCGATTGCGGCGGGCATGTCAGGGCTGGGATTGGGCAAGCGGCCGAACGATGTGCCGGGCATGCAGGCGTGCGCGGCTGTTGGTCAGAGCAAGCTGATGCATACTTACGAGCGGCTGTTCTTTGGGAAGAAAGTGGTGGCGCAACTTTTGCTTTCGAGTGACGATTTCACGTCGCCGGTGCGCTACCGCAACTTGCAGAACGCCCTTGCCGAACTGCTTTCGCTGGGCGTGGTGCCGATCGTGAATGAAAACGATAGCGTCTCCGTACGCGAACTGGTTGGGGCTTTCGGCGACAATGATGAGTTGAGCTCGTTGCTGGCCACGGCAGTGAAAGCGGACTGGCTGCTGCTATTGACGGACGTTGACGGTTTCTATATGCCCGATGGACCGAAGAGGTCGCGCAAGAAGCCGCGCCTGGTGCGGGTGGTGCGGAAGCTTACTCCAGCGCTGGAAGCGCAATGCAATGGGAAAAGCACTCTGGGTAGCGGCGGGATGATTTCCAAACTACGCGCTGCCAAACTCGCCAGTGAGGCGGGCGTGCACGTGGCCATCGTGAATGGCCGCCATCCGCAGGGCATCAAGCTGGGCATGGAAGGGAAAATAGGCACCTATTTTCCTCCGCAAGGAAACTGATGGCTACGACTGTTACCAACTCGGCCCTCACGCAGGAAAAGTTGTTGCGCGCGCGGGAGGCGTCCGCGAAGCTGGCGCTGCTGTCGACCGACGAAAAGAACACATTGCTGCTGGCGATGGCCGATGCGATTGAAGAGCAGGCCTCGACGATTCTCGCGGCGAACCGCGAGGATGTTGCGGGCTCCGGGCTCGAAGGCGCGATGCGTGATCGCTTGCTGTTGACCCCCGCGCGAATCAACGAGATGGCGCAGGGCGTGCGCGAAGTGGCGGCGCTGAACGATCCCATTGGCGAGACTCTGGCGGAGTGGACGCGTCCGAACGGACTGCGCATCCGCAAGGTGCGTGTGCCGCTGGGCGTGGTGGGAATCATTTACGAGTCGCGACCGAACGTGACGGTTGATACGGCCGTGCTAGCACTGAAGACTGGCAACGCCATTGTTTTACGCGGGGGCAAAGAAGCAGCGCGCAGCAATCAGCGACTGGTAGAGATCCTTGCCGCTGTGCCGGGAGTGCCGGAGGGAGCAATCGAACTCCTCGATTCGAGCACGCGGCAGTCGGTTCAAGAACTCATCAAGGCTCGTGGGCTGGTCGATGTAATTATTCCACGCGGCGGCGCGGGGTTGATCACATTCGTTACCGAGAATTCCGCGGTGCCGGTGATCGAAACCGGAGCAGGGAACTGCCACATCTTCGTCGACGAATCCGCAGATTTCGAGATGGCGGACCGGATCGTGATTAATGCCAAGACGCAGCGTCCGTCGGTGTGTAACGCGGCGGAGAAGGTCCTGGTGCATGAGCGCATCGCGGACGTATACGTCTCGCGGATTGTGAGGAAACTGATCGATGCTGGCGTGGAAGTGCGGGGCGACGAAAAATCTCGCAGCCTGGCGCCCGGACTGGCGATAGAGCCCGCGTCGGAGCAAGACTGGTACGAAGAATATCTTCGGCTCTGCATGGCGGTTCGGGTGGTTAAGAATGTGGATGAAGCTGTTTCCCACATCAATCGCTACTCGACAAAGCACTCCGATTCCATCGTGACCCGGGACGAGACGAACGCCCGCAAATTCCTGCGCGGGGTCGATTCGGCGGCTGTCTATTGGAATGCTTCGACTCGCTTCACCGACGGCGCGGAATTTGGTTTCGGCGCCGAGATGGGCATCAGCACTCAGAAGCTGCACTGCCGCGGGCCTTTCGCGCTGGCGGAGCTGACGTCTTCGAAGTATGAGATTGTGGGAACTGGGCAAGTTCGGTGACCTGGAAGTTTATGTCCCCGCCAAATAAAGCAATCGTTGGCGCCGCGGGTACTTGGTTCTTCTAGTGGCAGCGTTCACCGCCAAACCGGAACCCGCATCACATCGAAGTGATGATCGTAGGTCCAAACTTCAACTTTCATCCGCGTGGCCAGCGTCGCGACCGTCGCGTCCACTAAGCTGATGTCCTGATCCGATAGTGCGCGCACAATGGCGCAAGCAACGGAATAATCCTCTGGCGTTGGATTTATCATAGAAGCTTCGACTGCGTTGCCCAGCCACTGCAGGGCTGCCTGGGATCCGAAACGCTTCAGAACGAGGCTGTACGCCTCCAGCAGAATCGGATAAGGAATTAATACAATCAGGCCGTCACGATCCAACTCTTCGATCTGGCGAAGGGCCCTTTCATGGTCGGCGTCGTCTTCGTCCGCGGCGGCGAACAACGGGCCGGTATCCGCCAACACCGCGCGCATTACTTCTTAGTACCCGCGAGGTATGCGTCGTGTTCCCGACTTATGTCGCTGCGGCCGCTCCTGCCAACCGGGGTGATTTTGAACGGGCGGCGGCTTGCGAGAAAACCCCTTTGTCTGAGGTACTCGCGCAACGCCGTCTGCACTACGGTTGTAAGAGACGGCGGCGCTTCCTGGGACTGCCGATAGCTGTCGACGGCCTCGGCTAAATCGTCCGGAAGGGTCATCGTGGCTCGTTTCATAGACAGAGTATAGCACCAATTGGTGAAGTTGGTGCAGATAACGGTGGCAAAAACCGACGACACGGCAAACAACATGACAAGCGCCCGTGCTACCTTACTTACTTTCACAGCGAGAGCCTGATGCGATTATCTTCCCTAACTCTGCTGTCTCTGATCGTCTTATGTACCTGCCTGTCGACCACATTCAGCGCCCATGCTCCGGGGGGTTCCGGCGCTCCCCACCCCATCTTCGGCTTCCGTGACTCCTCCGCTGAAGCCGCTGCCGAGTCCCGTTTTCTCTCCGTGCCTGATCCCAAGCTAGCCGAAGAGCACCTACGCGCTCTAACCAAAGCTCCGCACATGGCGGGTACGCCCGAGGACAAGGCTACCGCTGACTATGTCGCGGAGAAGTTTCGTGCTGCAGGACTTGAGACCGAGATCGTCGAATACAAAGTCTGGATGAACTACCCCCTGGAAATCAGCGTGGATGTGACGGCACCGGCGGGAGTGGAAATGCACGGGCCTACGCGCGAGCATGTGGAGGGCGATCCGTACGACAATGATCCGCGCATCGTGATGCCTTTCAACGGCATGTCGCCCTCAGGAGACGCGGAGGCGGACGTAGTCTACGCCAATTACGGCACGCCGGAGGATTTCGAGAAACTGGAGAAGTTGAAGATCGACGTTCGCGGCAAGATTGTGCTGGTACGCTACGGGCAGAACTTCCGCGGAGTGAAAGCGTTTATCGCGCAGGAGCACCACGCGGCGGGTGTGATCATTTATTCCGATCCGTTCGACGATGGCTGGCGCCGCGGAGATAAATATCCCGATGGGCCATGGCGCCCGGACACCGGTGTGCAGCGCGGGTCGATAGGATACATGTTCGAGTTCCCCGGCGATCCCACAACTCCCGGCGTCGCGTCGGTGCCTTCGCTGCCGGAGAGCAAACGTATCGCTCCGGAAAAATCGGCCCAGATGCCGAAGATTTTAGTCACACCGCTTTCCTACCACGATGCCTGGCCCATTCTCCAGCATCTTGGCGGGCCCGATTCGCCGCGGGAGTGGCAGGGCGCGCTGCCTTTTACTTATCACACTGGACCTGGGCCCGTGCGCGTGAAGATGCATCTCAAGCCGGACTATCAGTTCCGCACCTTGTGGGATGTGATTGGCCGAGTGCGCGGCAGCGAATCGCCGGACGAGTGGGTGGTGGCGGGAAATCATCGCGATGCCTGGGTTTACGGCGCGGTTGATCCAAACAGCGGAACGGCTGCGATGCTCGAGTCCGTGCACGGCATTGGCGAATTGCTGAAGTCGGGTTGGAGGCCGAGGCGCACGATTATTTTTGGCAGTTGGGATGGCGAAGAAGAAGGGTTGATGGGTTCCACCGAATGGGCCGAGCAGCATGAAGTGGAAATGGCCAATGCCGCCGCATATTTCAACATGGATGTTGGCGTTTCGGGGCCGAAGTTTGGCGCGTCGGCTGTGCCGAGTTTGAAGCAGTTTTTGCGCGACGTAACCAAAGCTGTGCCCAGTCCCAAGGGTGGCACGGTCTACGAAGGCTGGCAGAAACAGGATCAGCCGGGCGCTTCACTCCCGCAGTCGCCGGCAGAAGCGATAGGAGACACGCGGCACCTGCCCGCGGCTTCCACCAAAGGCGAGGTTCCGGTTGGCGACCTGGGCAGTGGTTCCGATTACACCGCCTTCCAGCAACATCTGGGAGTTCCTTCGAGCGACATCAGTTCAACCGGGCCTTATGGCGTGTACCACTCCGTGTTCGACAATTTCGCGTGGTTCAAGAAATTTGGCGACCCGGATTTCGTGTATGAGCAGCAGATGGCGAGGGTGTTCGGACTTGAGGCCTTGCGCATGGCCGATGCCGATGTCCTTCCCTATGACTACGAACAGTACGGCAAGGAAATTAGCTCTTACGTTGAAACGGCTGGAAAGAGGGCGGAGAGCAAATTCGGTAATCATGCGCTGGACTTTGGCGCGGTAACTGCAGCAGCAAAACGCTTCCAGGAGGCCGGAGCAAAGATTCTTGGGAAGCAGAGAAATCCGCCGCGAGATCCGGCGCGGTTGAACCAGGCACTGCGAGCGGCCGAGCGGGCGCTCCTGGTGCCCGAAGGCTTGCCGCATCGTCCCTTTTTTCGCCATGCGATTTATGCGCCGGGAGAGTATACGGGGTATGCTGCCGTCGTGATTCCGGGAGTGAATGAGGCGATCGACAAGGGCGATGCGGAGCGGGCGCGGCAGCAGTTGGCGGTTTTGACGGCTGCGCTGGAACGCGCGGCGAAGGCACTGGAGGGATATCGCTAGAAATGGAAGTTGACTAGTCATCTGACTAGTCGTATGATGGTTTGAAAAGGGGCAGGCTATGGGTTCCTGGCAACTACAAGAGGCGAAGGCCCGGTTCAGCGAGTTTCTCGACGCTGCTTTGACCAAGGGACCGCAAGTGGTAACGCGCCGGGGTGTTGAGGCTGCCGTTCTTGTCCCCATTGACGAGTGGCGCCGCATGCAAGCCTCAAGGAGGCCCAATATCAAGGAGTTACTCCTCGCTCCGTCGCCCCGATTTGACATCGTTCTTCCTAAGCGAATCAGGTGGAAGCGTCGACCGCCCATTGACTTCACTCACCCGGACTACAAGTGACGCGCTACCTGCTGGACACCAACGTGATTTCCGAGCTGCGCAGGACGCGGCCCCACGGCGCCGTAATAGCCTGGCTTCAGAGTCTCCGAGTCGAACAGATTTTTCTTTCGGCTGTAACTATGGGAGAGTTGCAGACTGGCGTGGAACTAACTCGCAGACAGGACACCGCCAAAGCACAAGAACTTGAGTCCTGGCTGAGCTTTGTGGAATCCACTTTCGCCTTCGTGCCCGCGGATGCTGCTTGCTTTCGAGAGTGGGCGCGACTGATGGCGGGCAAGTCCATCGCCTTGGGCGGCGATGCAATGATCGCAGCAACTGCCCGTGTTCACCGATTCACCGTTGCCACGCGAGATGAGAAAGACTTCAGGCATCTTGGGGTAGAGATCTTTAACCCGTTTAAGGCCAACTGAACCAATGACCCCCGCCCACGCCCTCGGACAGTTCCTGCGAACCCTGCCGCACTCGGCGGCGGCAACGTTTCTCGCGCTATTTCCGATTGTCGATCCCTTCGGTGGTGTACCCATCTTCTTCACGATGACCTCGTCGTGGACACCTCAAGATCGCCAGAGGACAGCGCTGAAAACGGGTATTTGGGTCTTCGTCATCCTGGTCACATTTCTGTTTTTTGGCCGCTTCGTGCTTTATTTCTTCGGCATCTCGCTGCCGGTCTTGAAGATTGCCGGCGGGCTGATCGTCGCTAATACGGCGTGGGGCATGGTTACGTCTCATGCGCGGATCACACCGGAAGAAAGTCACGAAGCGGAGGACAAGGAAGACATCTCGCTTACTCCGCTGGCCATGCCGTTGATGTCTGGTCCGGGAGCCATTGGCGTGGTCATGGCGCTGGCGGCGCACGTGGATAGTGCGGCTTCCTATTTGGGCATGGTGATTGGCATTGCTGCGGTTGCGCTCACGGTTTTTCTTTTCTTCTACCTGGGTGGACCGCTGGTACGGAGGCTCGGGCCGAGCGCGGTTGGAGCCATCAACAAGATTTTTGGCTTTCTGATTCTCGCCATCGCCGTCCAACTGGTGTGGGACGGTGTCGCCGACTTCAACAGCTAGGCAGGTTGTGGCGCGGGCGCACCCGCCCGCGACTGCCCGCAGCTTCTCAACAATTCTTGGGAACCGCGGCTCCGTTCCTTGCGTATCACAAACCAGCGCTCGTGCGCTTAGGAGGTCTCCATGCCCGGAAGATCTTTACTGCGTCTTTCCATACTCTACAAGACTGTCGTTGTCTGCCTCTTGCTGGTTCCTTTCTGCGTGGCCTCGGACCACTGGGACTATGAGGAGACTCGCGACGAGGTGCGCGACTTCGTTGCCGGGGGCATGCTGCATGTGCGCCTGAGCGTTGGCGACGTGCACATCAAACACGGCGACTCCAATAAAATCAGGCTGCACTACACCGTCAAGTCGCGGCGCGAAAGCCGGGTGAAAGAGGCGCATGTAGACATCGATATCCGTGGCCGCGATGCCAATATCGAATTCCACGCGCCCAGCGGTGGAAACACTCAGTTCGACGTGGAACTCGAGGTTCCGGTAAGCACCAACCTCGACGTCCATGAAAAGGTCGGCGATCTCACGGTGTCCGACGTCGAGGGCGACAAAGATCTGGAGCTAAGCGTTGGAGACATTCGTGTGGAGGCGGAACGCTCCGCCTATCACTTGGTGCGCGCCAGCACGAGCATCGGCGACGTGAACGGCGACGGCTACGGCGAGACCAGCGGCTGGCTGGGCAAAACCCTGAAATACCGCGGCGACGGCAAGTACGAATTGCGGGCGCATGTGAGCGTCGGGGATATTACGCTGGAAGGGAAGTAGGATTATGTGGCGCGGGCGCCCTCGCCCGCGAAATCTCACGTCGCAGGGGTTAGCCCCTGGCATTCCACCCGGGCAACTGACTTCTTCGGCAAGCAGATGACCTTGACGCAAAATCAATCTTCTTCGCGCGAGTGGAACTCCGACGCCTATCACCGGCTTTCCGAACCACAGGTCAGTTGGGGGAAGAAGGTCCTGTCGCGGTTGCGGCTGCGCGGAGACGAGGCGGTGCTCGATGCCGGATGCGGCACCGGGCGGCTCACCGCCGAATTACTTGACGCCCTGCCCCGTGGCCGAGTGGTCGGCGTCGACCTCTCGCAAAACATGTTGCGGTCTGCACGCGAGCACCTCGCGCACTTCAAACCTCGCGCGACTCTAGTTCAGAATCTGGTCCTATGTGATCTGTTGCGCCTGCCGTTTGTGGCTAGCTTCGACGGGATCGTGAGTACGGCGGCGTTCCATTGGGTACTCGACCACGATCAATTGTTTGCGAACCTGCGCCAGGCTCTGGTTTCTGGAGGATGGCTGGAAGCCCAGTGCGGAGGCGGACCGAACGTACTCACCTTGCGCAAACGTGCGGACGAACTGGCCGCGACTCCGAAATTTGCTTCGTTCTTCTCGGGCTTCCGTGAGCCTTGGCTTTTTCAGGATGCCGAGTGTGCTGCCCAAACCCTTCTACGTGCCGGGTTCGTGGAAGTCGAGACCGCGATTGAAGCGGCCCCCACGATCCTCGACAGTGCCGCACAGTATGACGAGTTTGTGCGTAACATCATTCTGCGGCGGCATCTGGAGAACCTTCCCTCCGAACAACTTCGGGCGGAATTCATGGCGGAGCTCACGGATCGAGCTTCGGCGGATAACCCGCCTTTTTCGTTGGACTATTGGCGGCTTAACCTGAGCGGACGGGCAGGCTAAGACGACCGCGAGGCTGAGTCGGGCTAGTCTAACGAGCTACCGGACTTGCCCAATGCGGAGTTGGTTTGAACCATTTATTTCCTGACGGTCCGAGAACCGCGACAAGCCGGTAACCCTCTTCGGTTGAGTTGTCGAACAGGATGGTGTGGTCAGCGCGACTGATCGCCGCTGCAAGATTTTGGAAGCTTCTTAGATAGCGACGGCGCACGTCCACTTCGAGGACGTTGTGGCCTCCTGCAACCACGCGATCACGGATGCGGCTCAAGTTAATTTCGACTCTCTCGGTTCCGATGTACACCAGCACAGTCTCAAAGCCGCAGGTCCGCGCTTCGAGCATCATCTGCAGGTAGCCCCGGCCGGAAAGAGTGGTTTCGACCGCGAATCCCTCGCCTTTTTGGATGTGTTGGCGGGCGGAGTTGAGAACCTTGCGAGCCGCCGCCACAGCCGATGTTCCGCGAGCAGTCGGCTGCAGCGCCTTGCTGATCGCGTCGGGGTCAAGCAGGGGAATGCGGTATACGAAACTTAAACGGGCCGTGAACGTAGATTTGCCGCAACCGTTCGCTCCAGCAATGATAGTAAGCCGGGGCGGATCACCGGGCATTCGTGTGGGGTTCTTGGGCGGCTTGTTGACGTGCGCGATCCGCAAGGATTTCCCGCAGACGTTTGCGGTTAATCGCAAGCTGCGCCCGCGCATCTTCTGCCATCTTCTTTGCGACGTCGATCCAGTTCACGGCCATAGTCATAGGATACGCCCATCATGGTCTCGGTCGTCGGTGTTTCTTGAAAAGGAGGCGATCTCACTTCTCGCAAAGGAGGCGGGAAGCGGGGCACGCGATTATCATTGCCTGATGGCTGACAGTTCCAAGCCAATCCAATTCTCTGGGCACGAAAGCCAACAACTGCAATTTCGTGGAGCGACTGAAGCTGAAGTCGTTGAAGCGATCTTAACTGCGCCTTGGCATCCTGCGGACAATGGCCGGATGGAATGTCGAAAGGATTACGCCTTCAATTCAGTCTGGAACCGCCGACGATACTCGACGAAGCAGGTTCGGCCGATCTTTATCGAGGAGCCGAATGAGATCGTAGTTGTCACGGTTTACGTATACTACTTCTAGAGGTGCACGAGATGAGGATCACCTACGACCAGAATGTAGATGCCCTTTACATCCGTTTCAAAGAGACTACGGTTACGACGAAGCATCTGGGTGAGGGCATTGCCGCCGACTACGATGCCGATGGGCGTCTCGCGGGAATCGAGGTTCTCGACGCCGCGAAGAGATTGGGCGATCCGAGTGCGTTCAAGAAGGTCACTCTCGAAGACGTTGCGATTGCACGGTAGCATTCAGCCCTCGCCCGCTTCCCGCAAACGAGGCGAGAAGTGGGGCGCCCGGAAATTCCACAGCCAACCGGAGTAGAAAAAAACTAGTGCAGCGCATCAACGGAAAAGGGGAGCTGATCCTCGATGACGGCCTAGTCGCCACGGTCAATCATTGGGCTGAAGAAGAGGGTCCCGGCAAATGGCGCGGGCAGGTATCGCACGCCGAAGGACACCCAGATTGGCACCCGATTGTGTCACTTCACACAATGCCGTTTACTTTGGTGACTAGTGACGGGTTGAAATTGAAAGTGTTCATGGAATCTGAGAAGGGCTTTTTTCACGGAACCTCCGATTGATCGAGCCCAGCCGCTCCATCAGCTCCGAGTAATCCTTCTTCTCGATCCCATACACCTGCTTGTTGTACTCGTCCACTTTCGACGAATAATTCATCGAGCAGAATTTGGGGCTCGTCCAGCACTATTTCTCTTTGACTTTCTCCGCCAACTCGCGAAATTCTTTGGCTTGCTTGTGGCTCGCCTTTATTTGCAACTGTGCGAGCTGTCGAGATTTCTCAGTCGTCAGGATCGGCACCAAGGCCTCCAGTTCCGTCGCTACTTCGCGAGCGTGATCGGCTTCTTTCAACATCAGATGTTCAAATTTACGGACTGCCTCGTGGTGATCCATAGACCTCGCTTTGGGGTAGATCCAAGTGAGTGTTACTTCAACGACACCAGCCGCTCCACCAGCTCCGAATAATCCTTCTTCTCAATCCCATGCACCTGCTTGTTGTACTCGTCCACCTTCGACGAATAATTCATTGAGCAGAATTTTGGGCCGCACATGGAGCAGAAGGCTGCTTCTTTGTAGTAGTCGTCAGGCAGGGTTTCGTCGTGCATCGAGCGCGCTGTTTCGGGATCTAGAGACAGAGCAAACTGTTTTTCCCAATCGAACTTATAGCGCGCATAACTCAACGCGTCGTCGCGGTCGCGGGCACCGGGGCGTCCGCGGGCGATGTCGGCAGCGTGCGCGGAAATCTTGTAGGCGATGATGCCGTCTTTCACGTCTTTTTCGTTCGGCAACCCTAAATGCTCTTTCGGCGTGACGTAGCACAGCATGGCCGCGCCGTACCATCCGATCATGGCCGCGCCGATGGCCGACGTGATGTGATCGTAGCCGGGAGCGATGTCGGTGACCAGAGGGCCCAGGGTGTAGAACGGCGCTTCGTAGCAGAGCTCAACTTCTTTCTCCACCTGCTCCTTGATCTTGTCCATGGAGACGTGGCCGGGGCCTTCGATCATCACCTGCACGTCGTGCTGCCACGCGATCTTCGTCAGCTCGCCCAGAGTTTTCAGTTCGGCAAACTGGGCTTCGTCGCTGGCATCGGCCACGCAGCCGGGACGCAACCCGTCTCCCAGCGAAAAGCTGACATCATACTTCTTGAAAATCTTGCAGATGTCGTCGAAGCGGTCGTAGAGGAAATTCTGCTTGTGGTTGTAAGCCATCCACTGCGCGAGGATTGCGCCGCCGCGGCTCACAATTCCGGTAATGCGCTTCGAAATCAGCGGCAAATACTGGATCAGCACGCCAGCGTGAATCGTCATGTAATCCACGCCCTGCGCCGCCTGCTCTTCGATCACTTCGAGCATCACCGAAGCATTCAAATCTTCCACACGCTTCACACGCGCGATGGCCTCATAAATCGGCACGGTGCCAATCGGCACAGGCGAATGGCGCAGGATGGACTCGCGAATTTCGTGAATGTTACCGCCGGTGGAAAGATCCATCACCGTGTCAGCGCCGTAATGCACGGCGGTGTGCAGCTTCTTCAATTCCTCGTTAATTTCCGAAGTGACCGCCGAGTTGCCGATGTTGGCGTTGATCTTGCACAACGACGCCACACCGATCGCCATCGGCTCCAGTTCCGGATGGTTGATGTTGGCGGGAATAATCATGCGGCCGCGAGCCACTTCGTCGCGCACCAGTTCGGGTGCGACCTTTTCGTGGTGGGCCACATAGCCCATCTCCTCCGTGATCACGCCCTTACGCGCATAGTGCATCTGCGAAAAGTTGCCATCGGCGTTCTCCTGCTTGCGCCGGGCGAGCCACTCCGAGCGGGGTTTAGGGACACTGTAACCGTTGGTGCCGATGCTATCCGAACCGTTGGCGGGAGTCATGACAGAGTCAGCCTCACTGGATTTCCTCATCAGCAAATTATACCCGCGTCAGCGCGTGCCGGCGGGCATTAACAATTGCGGTTGAGCTGCACACTCCAATGAAGTGCAACCCCCGGGGCCCTGCGTATGAATATTACCCACCGCATTCTTGATATGAATGGCGGTCATCGCGGCAGGGTAGGCCCACCAAAGTCTGCGGATGATGCGGTCTCCGGGTATCCAGGAATGAGTTCTCTTCAGTTCGTATGCGACCAGGAATTCGCTGCTGTACAGCACCAAATCCTTGGCCACGATGTGCCGGTTCGAAGGCAGTCTGGTGACCCAGGGAGCGCCCGAGGCGAATTCATTGTCCAGCACGAGCTTGCGGGTTGTGAAACGGAGGCTTTCGGCGCCTCCCAGCCCGCCCATGACCAGGAAAAACTTCTTGTCGAATACTCTCGCAGGCTTCGCGGATGCAGGTTCGGACGTTGTCTGCACCGGCGCAGGTGGTAGCCGTTCGGGTGTGCTCTTGTTGAAATCAACGTTCTGAGCGGCAAGCGGGCTTACGAGCAACAATACAAGGATTAGAGACTCGGCGGCGGTCAAATTCTGCTCCTGACATTTCGATAGGTGGCGGTTGTGGGAGGGAGCCTGACCGCGAATTGCGCCGTACAAGTTGCCTCACGACGCGCTTGTACAAGAGCAAGTCGTCGTCCACTGAGCGAGTGCGCATTTCAACAGGATTCGACTGTTTGTCAGCGGGGCGCGGCAGGTGCGCACCCGAACGCGCAAGAGTTTTGCCGGTTGTGTGTCTAATGTTTCCCATCGGCGCCCATTCTTAAGCGGCAATGAGCATGCGGCTCAGGTTTGGTTGAGGATGTTTCTAATCGTTGAGGGCGTTTTCTAATCTTGAGCCTGGCCGGAATTTAGCCGCCTTCGGCGCCTCCGTCCTTGCCCATACCGCGCGTCGGGCTTAGAATCTCATGCGGTCCCAAAGGAGTCGTCTCGATATGCGCATGTTCCGGCTGTCGCTGGCCTTGTTGTTTTTCATGACCGTCAGTGCGTTTGCTCAAACCTCGTCTTCAACGAAGCCGGCGCCCGGCTTTAGTTTGGATAACATCGACAAGACAGCCGATCCCTGCGTGGATTTCTACCAGTACGCCTGCGGCAACTGGATGAAGAAGTCCGAGATTCCCGCGGACCGGTCGTCGTGGCAGAGCTTTTCGGAGATCGATGAACGCAATCTCGACATCGAGCGCGGTATTTTGGAGAAGGCGGCAGCAGGCGGCGCAAGCCGCAATCCCATCGACCAGAAAATTGGCGACCTTTACGGCTCGTGCATGGACGAGAAGACGGTGAATGCCAAGGGGATCGCGCCGCTACAGCCGGAACTGGACCGCGTGGCTGCTGTCAAAGACAAGGGTGCACTGATCGACGAGATCGCGCATGTACACCTGGTGGGGCCGAGCCCGCTGTTTAATTTCTTTTCGAACTCCGACTTGCACAATGCCGATATGGTGATCGCCTACATCGACCAGGGCGGCCTGTCGCTGCCCGACCGCGATTACTACATTAAAGACGACGCCCGCATGGTCGATATGCGCAAGCACTTCTCCGACTATGTGACCGAGATGTTTACGCTGGCGGGACAGTCTTCCGAACAAGCCGGTGAATCGGCGAAGACCGTGCTGCGCATTGAAACCGCGTTGGCTCAGGGTGCGATGGATCGCACCGTGCGCCGTGATCCGAAGAAACGCGATCACAAAATGACGCGCGATGAGGCTGCGGCACTGGCGCCGAATGTCTCTCTGAATCGCTTTTTCGTGGCGGTGGGCGCTCCCAGCTTCACCGCGTTAAACGTTGGTAATCCCGATTTTTTCAAGCAGGTCAATGGAGTGGTCGAATCCGAATCGTTGGATAACCTGAAGACGTACGTGAGCTGGTGGGTGCTGCGGGCGGCTGCCCCCGCGCTCTCCCAGCCGTTTGTGGACGCGAACTTCAAAATGCGGCAGGCTCTCACCGGTCAAAAACAAATCCAGGAGCGATGGAAGCGCTGCGTGGAACTTACCGATGTTTCCCTGGGCGAGGCCTTGGGACAGCGCTATGTCGAACTCACCTTTGGCGCCGAAGGCAAGCAGCGCATGCTGAAAATGGTCGACGCGCTGGAGAAATCTCTCGACGAGGACATTCAGAATCTGGCATGGATGAGCGATGAAACGAAGAAACAAGCCAAAACCAAGCTGCAAGCGATTCGCAACAAGATCGGCTATCCCGACGTGTACCGCGACTACAGCTCCGTAGTAATTAAACCTGACGACCTGCTGGGCAATGTGGCGCGGGCCACGGAATTCGAGTCAAAACGCGAGATCGCCAAGATTGAAAAGCCGCTTGATCGCAAAGAATGGGGCATGACTCCGCCGACGGTGAACGCTTACTACAGTCCGCCGTTCAACGAGATCGTGTTCCCCGCAGGGATTCTGCAGCCGCCGTTTTTCGACAAGAGCATGGACGACGCCATCAACTTCGGCGGCATTGGACTGGTGATCGGCCACGAACTCACGCACGGCTTCGACGATCAGGGGCGCAAGTACGATCCCAGCGGCAACCTGCGCGATTGGTGGACGGAACAGGATGGGAAGGAATTTGAAAAACGCGTCAGTTGCGTGGCCGACGAATACTCAAATTTCGTGGCGGTGGACGACCTCAAACTGAACGGCCGGCTCACATTGGGCGAAAACACTGCCGACAACGGCGGCGCGCGCATCGCTCTGATGGCGCTTGAACACATGATCGCCGATGACAAGACTGGAAAAGAGGGCCAGAAAATCGACGGCTACACACCCGAGCAACGCTTCTTCCTGGGATTCGGGCGGGTATGGTGCGAGAAGCGGCGTCCAGAATACGAGCGCATGCAGGTGACGACCAATCCCCACTCGCCGGGCAGATACCGCGTGGATGGCGTGGTGCAGAACATGCCGGAGTTCCAGAAAGCATGGGGATGCAAGACTGGACAACCGATGGTGGCTGAGAACGCCTGCCACGTTTGGTAGGCGTTAGGCGCAACTCGAAAGTAGGGCCGGAGGATGGCTTCTCCTGCCCCTCGTCATAAAGGTTGATCCCAAGCGCGCAGCCGCGGCCACCAGCGGCGCACGTTGCGGCGATAATCTTCGTAAGCCCCACCGAATTTTTTGTGCAGCGTCGGCTCTTCGTAAAAGACGACAAACAGATGGATGGCGAGAGCAACCGCCGCGACGGCAGCAATCACTCTGGGGTTGGGATGCCCGAAAATCACCCACAACCCAATCCACCCTGCGGCGAAGCCCACGTACATCGGATTGCGCACATAGCGGTAGAAACCCACCACCACCAGTCGCTGCGGCGGAGCGACGGGCGCGGGAGTGCCGCGTCCCGTCCATCCGAAATCCCAGACACAGCGCAGAGCAACCGCGAATCCCAGTACAGACGGAATGGCTGCCAGCCATCGCCAGCGCGCCGCGCCTGCCATTTCGACGCTGAACCCGAGCCATCCCGGCAGCAGCCAGAACCACAGCCCGAAGAACGCAGCGCCTACCATCAGCGAGACGGCCGCCGTTAGCCAGCGATAGCTGTGTCCGGCTTCCGGACCCTGCATAGAATGTGCATCGGTCATGAGTACCCCAATCCTTCTCGGTTCGATTCAAAACCTGTCACCAATCCAGGTCAAGAGCTAACTTCTGCGGCGCCGAGGATATTCAGAATCGGGGCACTGCGTGTCTCGCTGGCAGATTCTTGACAAGCCAATGACGACAAAATGACTTACGATTGACGCTCCGGTGACAATCCCCGATTACGCATCACGTACGCTCAATCCATCTCGAGTACAAACCCCTGCGAACTGAATAACTGACACTGACCGCCGAAGTGTTAGCGGCCAGGGCTGAGGCGGAGCTTTGTTCAGCCGCTTTCGTTCGCTCGACTACTTCGATTAAAGGAGAAATACATGAGCAAACTTTCTGCATCTGCTCTGGCGATTGCCCTCGCTCTGGGAACGTCGGCGACGCTCGCCAATACCAAAATCACGATCAACGCAAACCCCAGCGAGCAGGCGCGTCTGGACGCTGACGGCGCGTTCCGTGATGGCCTCTACCTTGGCAAACTTGCCGCCGAAAGCGGTCAGCCGCCGCTTCTTGCCGTCGGGCGCTGGTCCACGGAGCAAGACCGGGCCATGTTCACGGCTGGGTACCGCCGTGGATACAGCGAATCCCTTGCCGACGTTGAGCCTTAGCGCTCATTTTGCTGAGTACGAATTCTGAATTGGAGGTTAAGTTCTTATGCATACCAAGAAGTTGGTTCCCATATTTGCTATTACACTGGCTGTTTGCATCTCCACTCCTTACGCAGTGAGAGCCGGAAGCCCTTCCCCAACTACGACCGGCGGGAGCCTGAAGGGGGTAGTGCGGTTCGAAGGCACGGCGCCGAAGCCAAGGCTGATCAGCATGTCCGCGGATCCAAGTTGCGCCAAACAACATCCTTCGCCTGTGTTTGCGCAAGAAGTGATGACGGATGCGAAAGGCGATTTGCAGAACGTGATCGTGTTCGTCTCCGAGGGGCTGGGGGACCGCACGTTTGATCCGCCAAAGCAGCCGGTGGTTGTCGAACAGAAAGGCTGCATGTATGAGCCGCATGTGCTGGCGGTGCGGGCGAATCAGCCGCTGCACGTGGTGAACGACGATCCTACTTCGCACAACATTCATCCCACGCCGGCAAACAATCGCGAGTGGAACAAAGCGGAGCCTCCCGGAACGAGCCTTGACGAGTCGTTTGCACGCGAGGAGATCGCCATTCCGGTGAAGTGCAACGTGCACCCGTGGATGCATGGCTACGTCGCCGTGTTCAAGCATCCGTTCTTTGCGGTAACTGGCAAGGATGGCAGTTTCGACCTGAGCAGCTTGCCGCCGGGCACATACACCATCAAGGCGTGGCACGAGAAGCTGGGCACGTCCACGCAGACGATTACGATTGGGACGAACGAGACCAAGGAGATTAGTTTCGTCTTCAAGGGAATTTAGATTGCGCGGCGACTGAAGGCGCGATCGACTAGGTTGAAGGTACGGTATGCCTGAAGGCATACCCTGATACGAATCTCGAGTCTTGGGGCTGTATTGGGTTCGTATCAGGGCACGGCTTTAGCCGTGCCGTCCGGACCCTAATAAAGACAGGGGCTTCAGCCCTCACTGAAGCCTCAATGTTTCGCCGGCGCAAAGCCCTTGCGGCGTTGTTCGCTGTAGCGGTGCAGGGCGTCGAGGATGATGGGATATGCTTCGGCAGCGGGGCGTATCTCGTCCACCTCCACGGCTTTGCCTTCGAGCTGTTTGTAATCCTGAAAGAATCTGCGCAGCATGAGCAGTCTGTGCGGGGGCATCTCCGCGGCTTCACGGTAGGAGTTGAACTCGGGATCTTCGGTGGCGATGGAGATGATTTTGTGATCCTGCTTGCCGGCGTCGATCATGGTCATCAGGCCGATGGCGCGGGCATGAATGATGGTGAGCGGCACCACCGGTTCCTGGCAGAGCACGAGCACGTCGAGCGGATCGTCGTCTTCGGCGAGCGTCTGCGGAATGAAGCCGTAGTTCGCGGGATAGTAGACGGCCGAGTAGAGAATCCGGTCGAGTTTAATCAGGCCGCTGGCTTTGTCGAGTTCGTACTTCACGCTCGATCCGAATGGGATCTCGATCACGCAGTCAAATTCCTGCGGCAGCTTGTCGCCGGGAGTTACGTCGTGCCAGGGATGGATCATAGGGGTATTAGCCTAACGCCATTCTAGCGGAGGCTTCTGGCGGATCAAGGTTTCTGGCCGGAACCGAGCCGGCTGTGGCTCGCTATGATCGGACCGCGAGGAAGAACGCCTTGTCCAGGCTCCTAAACAAAAGAACAGATCCCTCCCCTGCGGAAGGCGCAAACGGGTAGCTAGGAAATCAGGGATGGAAAAAGCCCGTCACTAAGGATCGAGTATTCTCCTTTTTTGCGCGTGGCTGCCATATTTGACAGAGGATGGGCAATTTATGCCGTTCAGTTGCAGCGTCGTTGCGTTGAAGATTCGGTTCGGGCTGGTCACATTGCCCGTAGCGCTTGGGTCGATCAGAATTCCAGCGCACGCCTCGTTCACGTCGTTATTGCTTACGGTATTGTTATTCGCACTGCACGTGTTGCTCACACTGGCCAAGTTCACTCCACTCGCAGTGCTGGCATCGATGCTGTTGCCCTGCACAGCATTGTTGCTGCTGCAAACGTAAATTCCATCGATCCCGCTTCCGAGCACTATGTTCCTTGTCACTGTCCCGTTGTCAGCATCGAGGTTAGGGTCTGGTATAAACTTTATTCCGTAGGCATTGTTCCCAAGCGTATTCCCAGAAATTTCCGCCCCATGTGACCCTTGGACGAGAATTCCGTCTGATCCCGCCGCAGAGAGGCCGGAATTGTCAACAACGGAGTTTCCCGAGACCGGCCCAGTGGCTCCATCCAACATCCAGACGCCAATGGTCGCTACATTACTGATCGCGCCAGGGCCCGTAACTGAATTGTTCCTAATGGTGACGTTTGCAAAAGCATCCTGGGCGATGATGCCGACCAGGTCATAGGACCTGGTGCTGCTGTTTTCAACTACGACGGTGGCATTGCTTGTATCGCCCAGAACGCGAATGCCAAAGCCGTTATTGCAATCACTTCCACCGGACGTAGCAATCTGGTTGCGAGTCGCCACATGATTCACTGTTCCGAAGGCGTCTCTGAAATAGACTCCTTCAAACAACGTGGTGCAATCGGTGATCAGGTTGTTGCTGGCATCAACGGTCAAGTTCTCAATCGTCACCGGGCCGGTTGTGATCGAATATGCGAAAATCTGCGGAAGAGTAGACGTTCCTTGAACCCCCTTCAGGCCAGTCGCGGGTGGTATCACTACCGCTGCTCCCATGTCTCCGCTCCGTACGCCGCGCAGTGTGAGGGGCTGGCTGATAGCTACCTGTTCGGCATAACTTCCCGGGCATACCAAGACTGTGCCACCGGAGGCTACTGCGGTCACAGCCTCCTGAATCGTGGTATACACCGGCCCTCCTGAGGGCTGACAACTCTTACCATTTGCGTTCACCTGTACAACGCTGCTTGCTGCGACGCTGGAGATGGGCAGCGTCAAGCCAAAGACGACCGAAGCAATCAGAATACGCAATGTTATCGACATAAGATCCTCCCCGAAAGCGTTCTTCGAGCGACGGTCAGCCGCTTACGGGGTCGGATTTCCAGGTATTCGCGTCCAGGGATGCTGTTTCACTGGACGAGTGGCGGCTGAGCACCGCAAAACCGAACGCAAGTTTGCGCCGCAAGAGACCGGGTGTCAAGCGCAATCGCAAAAAGCGCGATGTCCCAATGTTATTGGGGAGGCGGGGCAAGGCGCGGCATTCCGACTTATAATCTCGACGATGAGCATCACTCCTTCACCCGATGGGCGGGAGCGTTACGCTTCTGGCATGGACCGGCAGGACCCGTATCTTCGCGTCCTCTGCGTCAACGTCTTCGTTCGCGATCTGGATCGAAGTTTGCGATTCTATGTGGACCAGTTGGGATTTGGCGTGGTGATTGATGAGAACTATGAGTCTGGCGGCCGCTGGGTGGCGGTCGCGCCTCCGGACGGCAACACGGTTCTCGCTCTGGTTACTCCCAAGCGCAAGTCCGAAGAATACAAGCTGATTGGCCGTTGCCGGCATGCGGTGCTCGTCACAGAAGACGTCATGGCCAAGTTCGAGGAGTGGCAAAAGCGCGGGGTTCGCTTTCATCATCCGCCGCAGACTACGCTTTGGGGCGGGATTTTCACCCGCTTTGAAGATTTGGATGGAAACTCCTTTTCGCTGGTGGGACGGGACGATTTTGTCCGCGAAATCGAAGCCGAGCGCCGTGCAGCGGCGGAGAAGTTGGAGGCTGAACGACGCTTAGCCCAGGAACTGCACATCGCGAAGCAAGTGCAGGCAAAGCTCTTTCCGCAAACTCTGCCCCAGCTCAGAACGCTCGAATACGCGGGGATTTGTGTGCCGGCCCGCGAAGTTGGTGGCGACTACTACGATTTTCTGAATCTAGGCCGGGAGCGCCTTGGACTAGTCATCGGCGACACTTCAGGTAAGGGGATCGGCGCCGCTCTCTTGATGGCCAACTTGCAGGCGAACCTGCGGAGCCAGAGTGCCATCGCTTTGGATCAGCCACAGCGGTTCCTGCGGTCGGTGAACCAGCTGTTTTATGAAAACACGACCGACAGCGCCTATGCCACGCTCTTCTTTGCCGAATACAACGATGAAGCCCGGCGCATGCGCTATGTGAATTGCGGCCACTACCCTCCTCTTCTTCTTCGCAGCGATAACACCCTTGAGCGGCTCGATTCCACGTCGACGGTGCTCGGACTTTTTCCCGAGTGGGACTGCTCGGTTGCCGACCTTCAGCTCTTTCCGGGGGACACGCTGGCACTCTACACCGACGGCATCACCGACTTGTTCAACGACGGGGGAGAAGATTTTGGAGAGGAACGCCTGATCGAAGCCTTGCGGCGGCATCGAGATCGGCCGTCGCGTTCAATGATTGCCGCAATTGTGGACGAGGTTTGGCAATTCAGCCCTCACGAACACGAACAGCACGACGACATAACGTTGATCGTGGCCAAGTGCGGGGGGAATTAGGATCGGGGAGCGAGCCTGTCCGGGCAAGTTTTGTTATTTTGTGATCGAAGTCAAAGTCAAGGTCAAAGGCGACGGACAAAGCCTGCCCTAGCGAAGCCGAGGGGAGTGTCCGTCCCACACGGTCAAAATCGCACTTCCGCAATCTTGATTCTCAGCTTGTGGAGGGGTAGAGTCAGGAGAGCGGCAATCCCCGTCGGATGGTTTCCTATGTCCAGTCAAAGCAAAACATATCTAAAGTTCGGCGCGGCTACGGTTGTGATCCTGCTGCTGCTGGGTTATCTCGCTTACACCGGGGTGCAGGACAGCAAGAGTTACTACGTCACCATCAGCGAGCTGCACAAGATGGGGAACGGGGCTTACACGAAGCAGTTGCGGGTGGCGGGAAATGTGCAGCCGGGGTCGATCAAGCGCACCGGGACGCATGTGCAGTTTGTGCTGATGGAGCAGGATCAGTTGCTCTCGGTGGATTACACGGGGACTGAAGCGCCTCCCGATACTTTCAAGGACGACTCGCAGGCCCTTGCCGACGGCAGCTTTGGTCGCGACGGCGTTTTTCATGCGAAGGCGCTGCAAGCGAAATGCGCCTCGAAGTATGCGCCGCAGCAGCCGGGAAATCAGATGCAGGCCGAGCCGGCCAAGAGCACTACTTAGTGCGCATACGCGCTGTGGCCCACTTGAGCCACTCGCTGCCTGATGGTTCCATTGACGCTGCTTCGCGGCGGCGGTAAGGTTGCCGCGAGTCCTTCCTGGACTCGACCCCAGGTTGTAACCAAACAGGTTGTAACCAAACAGGTGTAACCAAAAAACTAAAATCCAGGATTTTGAGGAGATTTCTATGCTGTCCTTTGTGCGTCGTCAGTCCGCCCGTTCGATTCTGGGTGCGGCTGTGTTTTTTCTTGTAGCTCAGAGCGCATGGGCTTCCAACGTGGTAGTAGGCAGTTGCAAGAATCTGGTTCAGTTCACAACCATTCAGGCCGCGGTGAACGCGTCGCCTGCGGGCTCCACAGCGTTTATCTGCCCGGGAACGTATGCGGAGCAAGTTGTGATTACGAAGAACTTTACTTTAGTAGGCGTGAGTTCGCTGGGCACCTCGGGAGCAGCGGCTGCCGGGTTTAACAATCCCGTAATCACGTCGCCCACAAACGGAGCGGTTGCAAATGCGACCGATCTTTTCGACGGGAGCGCCATCGCGGCGCAGATTGCGGTTCTGACGCCGAGCGGAGCGGGCAGTCCTATCCTCGTCAACATCAGCAACCTTGCGGTGAATGGCAGCAACAATCAGCTCTCAGGCTGCAGTCCTAATCTGGTGGGAATTTATTACCAGAATGCTTCAGGCACGATGAACCATCTGGTAACCAGCTTTCAGCAGCTGTCTGCGAGCCTGTTCGGGTGCCAGAGCGGTCTGGCGATTTTCGCCGAAAGCGGCTACGGCAGCGGGGGGACGTCTGTCGTCACCATCGAGAACAGCAGCGTTCACGATTACGACAAGAACGGAATTACGGTTGACGGCACGGGAATGACGGCCACCATCACGGGAAATTATATCGTGGGAATCGGCGCCACAGGGGCCACCGCACAGAACGGCATTCAGGTGAGCGATGGGGCCAATGGGAGTGTGAAGAACAACACCGTCACGGACGATGTATACACGGGAGGAACTTACTCAGCCTCTGGCATTCTGCTTTACGATTCCGGAGGAACCAGCGCGCAGAATCTGATCGTGAGCGGCAACACGATCAGCAATACGCAGGGAGCAGTCGTAGCGTTCAGCGATCCCACTTATGCTGCCTACGGACTTGCCGATTACAACAACGTCTCCGGCAACAAGATCACGGCCAGTCCGGCGGCTGGTTCGTTTCTGATTGATGGCGTTGACTTGTGCAGCAACAATAACAAAGCCACGTCCAATACTATCTTTAACAGTTCCGGATCGGGGGTTCACATTGACAGCCAGTGCACCGAGGGTGCTGGCACCTCGGGCAACGGCACGTCCGTCTCCACCAACACGGTCAGTGAGGCCTGTGCCGGCGTTCTCACCGGAACCGGCGGCGTCGGAAACACCGAGTCGGGCAACATCACTTATAACGTGGTACAGGTAATGCAGGCTGGCGATTCCTGTCCGCTGGGATTGCCGGGGCGGCCGAAGGGCAGACTGAAACCGCATGCCTGGCGGCCCTGATCGGGGCGATCGGATAACGGAAACCAAAATGCCCGGCGGCGAGGCACACTTGACCTCGTTCGCCGGGCTTCTTGTTTGTGTGACGCCTTAACCGCGCTTTGCAAATCTTGCAGAAAATGCATAGAGTCGGTCGTTGCTGCATCGGGTATCCTGCCTAATTGTGAGCGAGGCTCAAATTCCGCATAGCATTCCGGTCATTGCCGTGAGCAGCCTAGTCAAGCAGTTCGGCCGCTTCGCCGCGTTGCGCGGCGTGAGTGCGGAGTTTGACGCCGGCAAATTTCACGTCGTCCTCGGCGACAACGGGGCAGGGAAGACTACTCTCTTGCGAGCGTTAGCGGGATTGGCTCAGCCGACGAGTGGCACGATTTCCATACTGGGTAAGAGTCCGCGGGAAGCGTGCCGCGAGATCGGCTATATGGCTCACCCGTCTTTGCTTTACGACGAGATGAATGGGCTGGAAAATCTTCGCTACTACGCGCGCCTTTACGATATTGCCGGCGACGGCCGTTGCGCGCAGGTGATCCGCTCGGTGGGGCTGGAGCCAGAGTTGGCGCGACCCGTGGGCCAGTATTCGCAAGGCATGCGACAGCGCATGTCGCTGGCGCGGGCGATCCTGCACGATCCCAAAATTCTGCTGCTGGATGAGCCGTTCTCGAACGTTGATGTGCATTCCGCGCGGGAGATTGTGGAACTGCTCAGGGAAATGCGTGATGCTGGAAAGACAATTTTCGTGGTCACGCATCAGGCGTCGTTGCTCGAAAACGTCGCGGACGAATTTGTGCGCATGCAGGCCGGGCAGATTGTGGAGCGTACTTCTGGGCTGATTCCGGACCGAGCGGGGGCACAATGAGTTCGCTGCGCTCCATCACGCTGGCCACGCTGACGAAAGACGTCCGGCTGGAGTGGCGCTCCCGGGATGCGATCAACTCCATGCTTTTCTTTTCTCTGCTGGTGGTGGTGATCTTCAGCTTTTCTTTCGATCCAAATGCTGAAGAATCGCGGCAGATTGCAGGAGGGCTGATTTGGGTTGCCTTCCTCTTCGCGGCGGTGGTCGCGCTGAATCAAACCTGGGCGCGCGAGTTACGCAATCAAGTGCTAGATGCTTACCGCGTGTCTCCGGCTCCGGCGAACGCGCTGTTCGTCGCGAAGGCGCTGGGGAATTTTATTCTCGTGAGTTTGCTGGAAGCGGTGATGGCGCCGCTATTCATGATTTTTTACAACTTGCGTGCGCTGGGTCCGGCGTGGCAGTTGATTCCCGTGGCAATTCTGGGAACGTGGGCCCTGGTGGTGAATGGAACATTTTTCGCGGCCATGTCGTTGCGCACGCGCAGCCGCGAAATCATGCTGCCGCTGTTGCTGTTTCCGATTTCGATTCCAGCGGTGCAGTCGATGGTGGAGGCCACGCGCATAATCCTGGCCGGTGACGGCTCGGCGCGGTTCTGGATTGTATTGCTTCTCACCTACGACGTAGTGTTTACTACTGCTTGTCTGGCTTTATTCGAAACCATTCTGCAGGCGGAATGAAACGCGCTTTCCCCATCCTCGCGGCTCTCACGGCGCTGTTGTTGGCCTATGCTTTCTATGAAGCCATGTGGATCGCGCCCATGGAGCGGACTATGGGCGATGTGCAGCGCATCTTTTATTACCATGTGCCTTCGGCGTGGACGGCGTTTTTGCTGTTCACGGTGAACCTGGTGGCCTCGGTGGTTTACTTGATCCGGCGAAATGCGAAAGCTGATGCGGTGGCAGTCGTGTCTGCCGAGGTGGGCGTAGTCTTTTGCACCATCGTGCTGGTGACGGGGCCGATCTGGGCGCGCCCGGTGTGGGGCATCTGGTGGACTTGGGATGTGCGACTGACTACCACGCTGGTTCTCTGGCTGATTTATGTGAGTTACCTGATGTTACGGCGATTCTCCGACAGTTCTCAGACTCCAAAGCTCGCCGCAGTGCTGGCTATCTTCGGTGCGCTCGATGTGCCACTTGTCTATTTCTCGATTTGGTTTTTCCGCACGCAGCATCCACAGCCGGTGATTGGCGGCGGCGGTTCCATCGATCCACGGATGCTGCATGTGTTGCTGATCAATTGGCTGGCATTCTCCTGTTTCGCATTTCTGGTTTGCTGGGCGCGCTATCAGATCGAGATGTTGCAACGAGAGGTTCAGGAGGCGCTGGCGCTGGAGTCCTTGCTGGGCGATGTCAGTCCGACGGTTCGGCTGGACAAAACCTCGTCAAAGGCGGGACGTGCATGAATTCCATCAAATTTCTGTATGCAGCGTATATCGGCACCTGGCTGATCCACGGGCTTTATCTCGGAAGCCTCGTGCGTCGATACAGCCGGTTGCGGCGGCAAATGAAGGAATTGGGGAAGTAGCAATTTAGCACTCAACCATTAGCAATCAGCGCTTAGCCCGCCATTTGTGCAGGTTTAGAAACTGATTCACGGCAAGAAAAGGCTAAGTTGGTGGCCTTCAGTTTGTGGCTTTCCAATCCCTCTGCAGTGCGCTAAGAAAATCGGTGCTCCCGCTGGAGCGCAGGAATTCATAGTCTTCGATCATCGCGGCGGTTCCGATCCGCAGAGAGGGCAGAGGAGATTCCACGCGGATCACGCGTGCGGTAAAGCGCACACGGACTGCATCAGTCAGGGTGATGTGTGGAGGGAATGTGAGAGTGACTTCGCATTGCGTGCCGGCGGGAAGGCGCTGGTCGAGGTAAAAGAAAACCCCGCGCGCGCTCACATTCTGGGTTTCAGTTTGAAATTCGTTGCTCTGATCCAGGCGAACTACTGCCGGCAGGCGCATATCGAAGCGCCGCATCAGTCGTCGTTCCTGGAAGTCCGGGTGCATCCGTGGCGCATTTTCCGAAAGCATTTTCCCCCAAGAAGACAAAAATCTAATGCAGAACGGAATCAACAGCCAGGCTGGGAGGCTCAAGATCTGCCGACCTCTGATGGCCGATCTTGTTAACATTCACTCTATAGATTTGCCAGCCGTTTGCAAGAGCAAAAAGACTCATGGAATTGAGAGGGTAAACGAGTGGCTCCGGGCAGAACGGATTCACCACTTTTGTGCCAGGTCGCGGCATCTTTCCCCGGTCACCAACGCATCTGAGGTCTTGGGAGCGCTCCGTGGAGCGGAGCCCCGCTTGACTTGGCTATCCATCAGATGTTTAAGTAGTTGTTTATTTTCCGCCAGTTCCTAAGTGACATGTCAGCAGCGGGCGGTTTCGCCGGCGCCAGGTAAAAACTCGCGTCGTTTCTACTCTCTCCATTTATGATCGGTGTGCACCGGAGGAAAAGCGTGATGGGATATGGCCGTAGATCGTCGGAAGGTGGATCGTCGGAAGGTAGATCGTCGGGAAGTTCAGGAAGCAGCTTGCAGTGGGGCCGGGTGGCCGGAGCAGCTTTTGTTTTACTAGCGATAGCTGGGGTGATCCTCCTATCAGGCTCCCGCTACTCGCTGAAGACGGCTCAACTTCCTGGGTCTCCATTCCCCGATGGGCCGGGCCGTTCTCATGTGAAAGCAAAGCTGGACGCGCAGTCGCTTCTCAGCCACCTCCCGTTGATCTTCGAACCCAATCTGGGCCAGGCGGATTCCGGGGTGAAATTCGTCGCTCGGGGCGCGGGCTATAGCCTCTATCTGGATCCTACAGGCGCGATTCTGGCCACGCCGACGGCACGCGGTGCTTCATCTCGAGGAAAGCTGGAAGCCCTCCGCATGACCCTGGTTGGCGCCAACCCGGCGGCGGCCATTGCCGGAAGCGACCGGCTTCCCGGCAAGAGCAATTACTTCATCGGCAACGATCCGAAGAAGTGGCGTTCCGGCATTCCTCAGTTTGCGGGTGTCCGTTACCAGAATGTCTATCCTGGAATCGATCTGGTTTTTTATGGAAGCCAGGGCCACTTGGAATACGATTTCAAAGTCGCCCCCGGCGCCGATCCCTCGCAAGCCGAGTTACAGTTTGAGGGCGCAACCAACTTGGAGTTGAGCGGCGGAGACTTGCTGCTCAAGGGAACGAGTGCTGACGTCCGCCTGCAAGCCCCGCACATTTACCAGAGCGCTGCAGGGCATCAGGAGCCGGTGGAGGGACGTTTCGTGCTCCGTGCCGCCAACCGCGTCGGTTTCGAAATTGGCTCCTATGACCGCAGCAGGGAACTGGTGATTGACCCCACCATCAGCTACTCGACTTACTTCGGCGGCACCGGTTCTGAGACTTCGCCTTCGATTGCGGTGAATGGGAACGGCTTCATCTACCTGGCCGGGTCCACGACCTCAACAGACTTGCCGAAGACCGCGAACGCGCTGCAAAGCACGCTAAACGGCGCGCAGAATATTTTCATCCTTGAGATTGACCCGACGATCGCGGGTCCCGGCGGCGTGGCTTACCTTACTTATCTCGGTGGGAGCGGAACTGACACATCGGTTGGGCTGGCAGTTGATAACGGGGGAAATGTTTTCGTCGCGGGCTCGACCACGTCGGCGAATTTCCCCTCCGTAAACGGATATGTGTCTTCGGTGGCGAGTGCGGGCATGTCTCACGTGTTCGTCAGTGAAATCACGCAGATCACGACGGCGCTTCCCGCGCTGGCTTACTCTACGGTGCTGGCGGGTAATGGCGCTGACGTGGCCAGTGGGATGGCCATCGACAATAATAGTCACGTCTTCGTGACAGGGACTACGACTTCGACTAATAGCGTGCTCAGTCCGTCCATTGTTTTTCCGGCGAGTTTCTTGCCGACGCCTTTTCAGCAGGCGCCGTCGCCGGGCTCGACGATCCAGTTTTTTGTGACGAAGGTGGACACCAAGACTATCGGCGTGGCGAGCGTGCCTTATTCCACGTATTTCGGTGGAGCTACGCCAAGCGGCGCGGTGGCGATCGGCGGCGGCATTGCAGTCGACTCAACCGGGAACGTCTACTTCAGCGGCACTACGAACTTTTATAACAGCCAGGAAAGCCAGGGCGGCGGCGGCAGCCTGGCAACTGATTTCCCCATCTTGAACGCCTACCAGCCGTGTCTGGATACACCTCCGCTGACCACCATCACCTTTCCGATTTCGTGCGCCGCGCCGACTACAACTCCGTTTCCGACCGATGCTTTCGTTGCCAAGCTGAACCCGGCCAATGCCCAAACGGGCGCTCAACAGCTGCTTTTCTCGAGCTATTTCGGAGGCGCCGGCTCGGACTCATCCACGGCGCTAACGATTGATACCGGCGCCGCCGCTATTTACGTCACCGGAACTACTGACTCTAGCGATTTCGTGATCCCTACGGGCATCGCACCCTTTCAGATGTGCCTCGACACTCCGGTCAACCCGATCCCGCCGGCAACGTGTACTACGACGACTGGGGCGCCGACGGACGCATACGTGGCAAAATTCACGAATCCTATCGAGTCTACTGGCACCACCGCGACCTTAGTGGGCCTGAGTTATTTTTCCTACCTCGGTGGGACTGGGACCGATAGCGGCTCGGCAATCGCAGTAGACACAGCAGGCGGTGCCCTCCTTACCGGATCGACCAGTTCCACAGACTTTCCTACCTCGACCGGCGCCATTCAGACGCATCTGGCGGGAACGGAGAACGCTTTCTTCGCGCACATCAATACGACGACGGTGGTTGGCACGAATACCGTTGCTTCTTACTCCACTTATTTCGGCGGCAACGGTATCGATCACGGAACCAGCATCGCGCTCGATCCCAACTTGAATATCTATTTTGCCGGCGATACCACATCTACCAACTTGCAGACTCAAGGTGGATTGCAGTCCACGCTCAGTGGCACTAACAGTGACGCTTTCGCGGTCAGACTGCAGCCAGCCAGCGATTTGTGCATCCGGTGTGTGTCGCCGGTGATTTCTCCGGCTTCCACAATCGTCAGCGCGGGCAATACGGTCACAATTACCTACACCATCACGAACAATGGACCCGACCTTGCCACCAACATCACCGTGAGCGGCAGCGTTACCACTGGAGCGACTTTCGGCAGCGCGTCGGCGGGCTCCGGGACATGCAGCGCTCCGACTGGGGGCAGCGTGGTTTGCACGATTCCGACCTTGCAGTCCGGTTCCACCTCTACAGTGGCATTCACGGCGACGCCAACCAAGGCGGGAAGTTATTCGGCAACGGCCACGGTAACGGCGGCCAACAACACGAACACCAGCAACACTGCAACCGCTTCATTCACCGCAACCGATTTTTCAATCTCGATCCTCCCTTCCAGCCAGACGGTATTGGCTGGCGGCATGGCGACGTATTCCGTTTTGGTGAGCCCGTCCCAGACGTTTGGGAACAATGTGTCGCTTACCTGCGGTTCTGTGCCCGTGGGGGCCAGTTGCGCATTCAACCCGAGTTCGCTTGCATTCAACGGTCCTAGCCCGCAGACAAGCACCTTGAACCTGACCACAACTGCGCGTCCCGTGACCACGATCAGTTCCATAAGGTGGCGTGGCCCACTTTACGCGCTGTGGCTGATTGCTCCTGGGATGGCCTTATTTGGCATTGGGGACAAACGGAGGCGAAACCGGATGCTAGGCCTGCTTGCGGTTTTGACTGTGTTGGTGGTGGTGGCTATGCAACCGGCTTGCAGCAGCACCAAGCAGCAGCAGACCGTGACGGGAACGCCTGCCGGCTCTTATCCTCTTACGGTTACTGCGACTTCGGGTTCGTTCACGCAGAGTGTGGGGTTTAGTCTGACGGTGCGGTAAAAGTTGTGCTACCCGGGGCCGCTGGAGGTGCGGGCATCCTCGACGACGGGGCCACGTGCCACTAGGCATCCGCAGGTGGTTCGGGATCGATCCGTTAATCCCAGTTGGCGTACTTCATCTGCTGGGCCGGAGTGAAGCTAGGATGGAAAGGAGTGCCGGAACATCCTTGCCCCTTCCCTTGAATGTAACAAGCATCTGACCATCTGCGACTCCGCATTGGAGTCTTATCTCTGTGCTCCCCTTAAGCTCTGCCTCAACGCACGCAGCAGGACGACCCATGACCGTTACGCTGGGTGGTGGCAGCAACTCGTACCCCTCAGCCACGTACTCAGCGCGCATGGACTCGAGCCAACGTAGGTTACCCTGCTCCCAGTGGCTGGAATTAACGTTCGTCCCCACTAAGAAGATTTCAACGGTATTCTTACCCTCCAAATGGGCTAAGAGCGTATTGTTCTTAGACCGAATCGCCAGCCAATAGGGCGGAAGCGTGGCCTCAAGTCCTGCGAACTTTACCTGCTTGCCGTGGACAAGTTGCCACAACCCTCCCAACAGTGACCCATTGACATCAACCTCGAATATCGTAAGCGCAGCAAGCGCAAAGACCACAGTCACCACGCAATAAAATGCTTTCGCTCGCCCTCGTGTCACGATTCTCCCCCGAGGTTATGCTTGTTCCTTTTGTCACAGGAAACCCGCTTTCCGGCAATGTCCTCCATCGTTGATCGCTCCATTCACGGAATCGATTGCATGAGTGGTTGTCTCAGTTGGCTGTGCCCGGTAAGACTCACGGCCTCACTGAAGACGATGCCTTGATACGAACCGGAAATCTCGGCGGTTAATTCACGCTCCGGCGGAAAGCTTGTGATGGCTTTTGGCTTCGGCGATTCCGTACTGCCGAATCTTGTAGAGTAGAGCTTTGTAGCTGATCTGCAGCAGTGCGGCGGCCTGTTTGCGATTCCAGTTGGTTTGCTCGAGCGCTTGACGAATGGCTTCCCCTTCCGCCTCATCTTTGGCGCTGCGGGCCAGGGACTTCAATCCTCCGCTGGATTCTCCGCTTCGGCCGCTGCCATCGGGGTGCGCGCCGCCGCCGTTGCCATCGTGCCGGGGCTGCAGTTCGGCGGCCGCGAGATTTTCATCTCCCAGAATCAAGTAGCGCTTCAGGAAATTGTTCAGCTCCCGCAAATTGCCCGGCCACGAATGCCTCTGACAGGCTTCAAGCAACGGTGGAGAAAGTGGAAGCTGTGGCCGCGCATATTGTTCCGCCATGCGGGTCATGAAATGTTTCAGCAGAATCGGGATCTCTTCCTTGCGTTCGCGCAGCGGCGGCAGGTGCAGAGTGAACGCGTTCAGCCGATAGTAAAGATCCTCGCGCAGCCGCTTGGTGGCCAGCGCCTGAGGAATGTCGATGTTGGTGGCGGCCAGGATTCGCACATCCACTTTGATGATGGACCGGCTGCCCAGCCGCGAGAATTGCTGGTCCTGCAACACGTGCAGCAGCTTGGCCTGCAGGGCGGGCGGCATCTCGCCGATTTCATCGAGCAGGATCGTGCCCTTGTTGCACAGTTCAAACTTCCCCGGCTTGGCGTGCGTTGCGCCGGTAAATGCGCCGGGTTCGTAGCCGAAAAGTTCGCTCTCCAGCAGGTCAGCAGGCACGGCGGCGCAATTCACCTTCAAAAACGTGCGATGCGCGCGCGGAGAAAGTTTGTGAATCAGTCGCGCCAGCACTTCCTTGCCTGTCCCACTCTCTCCCAACAGCAAAACTGGAATATCGACGTTGGCCACCAGTGCGGCTTGGGAGCGGATCTTCCGCATCTGCGGACTGGCCGCAATGAAGAATACGTCGTCGGCAACTTCCTCGACTTCGCCTCCCACCGGCGTTTTGCCCTGGCCAAGGCACTGGTCGATTACCGCATCCAGTTCCGCCTTCTGAAACGGTTTGGTGAGGTAGTCGTGTGCACCCAGGCGCATCGCCTGCACGACTTTTTTCGTATCGTTGACGCAGGAAAGCATCACGACTTTGACTCCGGGACGCTTCTGCCGCAATCGCTCGAGCGTCTCGAGGCCGTCAATCCCCGGCATCAGAACATCCAGGAGTACCAAGTCCGGCTCCATGCCTTTGTCAATGCGCTGCAGAGCCTCTTCTCCCGTGGACGCGGTTTCGACCTTGTAGTCATCTACTTCGAGCAATGTCCGGATGTAGCGGAGCATGGCCGGTTCGTCATCCACCAGTAGAATCTTGGCGGTTTCGCTCATCGATTCTTACCTCGGCCGGCTGCCGCTGCAGGGGACTTGAATGGAATCAGGAAAGAGAATTTGCACCCCGTACCCGCGTCGCTTTCCACCCAGACCTTTCCAGCCATGCCCTGAACCAGGCGGCGCACAATGGCCAGCCCAAGCCCCATGCCTTCTTGATTCTCATTGCTCGGTAAACGGAAGAAATCGTCGAAGACTTCCTGTTGGAACTCCGCCGGAATTCCCGGACCAGTATCGGACACGCTCACCTTCACCGAATTGGGTTGCGAAGTATTTTGCCGGCGCCGCTCGCCCGCGGATGCGGGCTGAGCCGCCGCGCGACGCTCCCACATATAAGGCTCGGCATGTAACCAAACTGTTCCGCCGGGCGGAACGAACTTGAACGAGTTCTCCAAGAGGTTGGAAATCACCCGCTCCAGCTTGGGAAGGTCAAACTCAAACTCGGGCAACTTATCATTCGCCAGAAAATAGAGGGCTAACCCTTTTTCCTGAAAACGCGTTGACCACAGGCGGCAAACATCGGAAAGGCATTCGTTGATATTGCCGACCGCGAACTGCATCTTCAGGCCGCCGGTTTCCAGAACGCTGTAGGTCAGAAAATCTTGAATGAACTGTTGCAAGCGCTTGCCGCTGGCCTGCATATCGCGAAGCACTTCCCGCTGGCGCTCGCTGATGGGCCCCAGCTTTTCGCTCTGCAGCAGTTCGACGTATCCATTGAGAATGGCCAATGGCGTTTTCAAGTCATGGGCTGCGGAGCCAAGGGCGTTCGTGGTTCTCTGAAATCGCTGCTGCAGCTCCGAGTACGCCTGCGGAAGATCAGCCAGGCTCGGCATCCCAGCCGCCGCATTCTCGGATCCGGGTCCGTCAGATCGATGTGGGTGCGTGCGTCCCATACCAGATTCGGGAGCACACGCATTCTTTGACACGGTGGTCATAAGGAAAATAAGAGCGGTCTAACACAGGAGGGAGAATGCACTCATCGTTTAAGGAAGAATGCCGTAAGAAAATCGTATGCCAGGTTACTTTTCATTGTCAACGAAAAATGAAAGCTGATTACCCAAGTGTAGCAAAAGCTTGCACTCCGACGGCGCCCCAGGTCGTCGGCCATGGCTGCACATTACGGAAAACGAATCCATCTAGAAAGCTATGGAAAGACAGTGCTTTGCCCGGCTTTTGGCGGTTGGAGAGGCGAACCCTACCCCAGATTCCCGGCTTTACCAGGTCTTCGTCCGTGGTTCTTATCCATTACCCTTGATTTGGCCCCTGAGGTGCTTGAAATCTCCCGGAAAATTGCGTAAAGGAAGGAGTGTGCGTGAGGGCTAAGGGTCCAGCGGCAGAGCGGCGGCGATGGCCGCGCTTAGCTTTGGCCATACCCGTTTTTGTCCGATGTCGGCTCGAGCCCGAGAAGGAATTCCTGGAGTTCGCCACCGCCCT
>Ga0307479_10000360_pt1 | contig 40878 bp, 51 predicted proteins | sample atmos_gasesECM4C_FD_203743 | JGI IMG/M metagenome (GOLD analysis project Ga0307479, IMG submission 203743) | Hardwood forest soil microbial communities from Morgan-Monroe State Forest, Indiana, United States - atmos_gasesECM4C_515 | ecosystem: Environmental > Terrestrial > Soil > Temperate...
TCGGCCGCACCAGCGTACGTCACGCTTTCGGCGATAAATCCACAGACCTCCACGTATCAGGTCCTGGCCTCGGATTTCTCTGCCTACAAGACGATCAGCGTGGCCAGCGGAACGTTTACGGTCACACTGGTCGCATCCGGTTCACAGCCAGCGAACGGGCAGTACATCAACGTGGTCAACTACGGGAGTGGCGTCGTGACCGTGGCTCGTTCCGGCCAGAATATCAATGGGGCGGCCGCCAACTATACCCTCAACGCCGGGTCTGCCTCAGCGCCGACCAGCACGACCATTTATTCGGACGGAACAAACTATTTTGCTTCGATTGACCAGGGCACGGTCGGCACTGTCACCAGCATCGCCACAACCGCACCCATCACCGGCGGCACCATCACGAGCTCTGGCACGATCGCTTGCGCAACGTGCGCGACCACCGCAACGGGCGGGGCCGTTAAACTTTCAGACCTTGCCGCAGCGAACGCGTCGAACACGATCGCCAATGGAAATTTTCCTCAAACATTGAACTGGGCGCAGACGACGGACGCGCAGGACGCTTTCACCTTTGGCGAGACTTCGGCTGCAACTGGAGGCACGCTGACGAACGCTCTCGCCAATCAGGCGGAACTCTTCATCACGACTCTTTCCGGTTCTACCGCTGTTCCACTAGAGGTCCAGCAATCCGGCATAACAGCAGCCACGGGTCCGCCAGCGTTGCAGGTCGAGACCAGCTGGAACAATGCCTCTCTTGTCGGCGAAGGACTACTTTTCAACGCGACGAACACATCGTCTGCGGCTGGGTCCAAACTTTTTGATTTCCGCGTAGGCAACACCGCGGAAGGCACTCTAGACAAAGCCGGGAACGCGGTCTTTGCGACTTCAATGGGTACAGGGACAGTTCCGGCTTGTACGGCAGGCACGGGAGGGGCGCTGTGCCAGACGGAAGGAACATCGGCAACGGGCTTGGCAAGCACGGATATTTTTGACGCTAATTCCACGCAGCATGCCGCCTCGGTGAATAACAACAATACCGGCGACATGCCCGTTTCCCGCGTAGCCTGCGTAAGCGTCGCACCTGTAACCGTCGCTGCCAATGTCACCACTGACCAGCTTCTGATGTCGTGCACACTCAGCGCCAATCTTCTGAACGTCGTTGGACGAACGCTGAAGGTCACAACGGCGAGTATCTACTCGACGCCTGCGGCTTCGGTTTCCCAGATGACGGAGAAAATTAAGCTGTGCACCGTCTCTGGATGCGGCAGCGGCACTGTTGTAACTCTCGTTTCGATCCAGTCATCTGCCCTGGGAACGATAGCCGTCACAAACAACGCGATTCAGTTGCCTGTATTTTTTACGACGCAAACAGCGGGGGCATCCTCGACGTACGAAGCGCATGGCTGCCTCAACATTGACCTCAACGCCTCAATCTCTGGCGCCGATACTGTTTTCTGCGACACCAACACCGCTGTAAGCGCGGCGATCGATTCAACGGCCCAACTCTTCTTGCAAGTCACCGGAGCATTCAGCACGGCCAGCGCAAGCAATTCATGGTCCGAACGGCAACTAATTGTCGAGGTGCTGAACTGATGAGGAAATTGTTCTTTCCGCTTGTTTGGCTCTTACTCGCCATCCCGGCATCGGCAACCATAGCCGCAGATGGCGCCGCGGCCTCGCACGATAATGGGGCAGCCAGCGGCACGACCGTCGTCGTTCCCTTGGGGCATAGTATTTCCGCGGGTGACTTGATTGTTTGCGGATTTTCTTTTGCTGGACCAGTTCAACCTACTATAACCATCGGGGACAACATAAACACCGGGAACTACTCTATCGCCGTTGCGTCGCATCGTAATGCAACGCTTTCACAAACAGTAGGGATCCAGTTTTTCCCTGGAAGCGCCGCTGGAACTCCGACGATCACGTTGACCTCTAATCTAGGTTCCGCCTTCGGTGCAATGACCTGTCGCGCTTATACCGTCACCGGAGGCGTGGCATCACTTGATTGCGTGCCCTCTCCTTCGTTCGTGGACGGAACAACTTCAAATCCGACGACAAACGCCTGTACGACCACGGTGAACGGAGACCTTTTGTTCGCGACGGTAAGCATGGCCGCGCAGACTCCCACTGCTGGTGCCAGTTACACGCTGATTGGCTCTAACACTTCAACACTGCAATTCACAGAGGACCAGATTCAAGGTAGCGCAGGTTCGACAACCGGCGCGTTCACCGCAACGACGGATAATTGGTGCGTCGAGGTAGCGACCTTCAAGGTGGTGCAGGGCGGCCACAGCCTCGTTCTAGGACCAACAAAAATACTGGGGCCATCCTTAATCCAATGAGACGCCTGCTTGCATTGGGTCTTCTACTTTGCTCTGCGTATTACGTTTACGGCCAGGCTACGGGATCCGGCACATTCGTTGCCAGCGGCGGCGTAGTGATAAGCTCGGCACCAGGAACGCAAGCACCCTCCATCACGCAACAGCCGCAGAATACCGAAGTGCCTGTAGGGCAGACGGCGACCTTCACCGTCGTCGCGACGAATGCGACCACGTACCAGTGGCAGAAGAACGGATCGAACGTAGGCGGAGCCACGTCTTCTAGCTTCACAACCCCAGTCACAGTAAGCGGAGATAACGGCTCGACTTGGGATGTGGTCATCAACGGCGGGGCGCTTACCAGCGTTGTCGTCACTCTTCAAGTGGACACAGCGGCATCTATTGCTACTGCTACGGTCACGCCAACGGCGACAACGAATATTCCTTCAAACTTTGGCGGGATTTCGACGTTCAGCCTGCCAGACAACTGCGACATGATGGGCACCGCCGCCGCACCAAACCCAATTTATCGGCAGCTCATCAAGAACCTGATTTTCCCCGGCCAGTCCTTCATTCTCACTGCAGAAGATGACGACAGTCCAAGCGGCGGAGCGATCCCATCTCCAGGTCCAACTGCGGCACAAGTAGGCTGTCCGGGCCAGCTTTTTACCGACATGAACAATGCCGGGTATAACTTCACTTACTGGAACGGCGTCCCAGAATGCGCTGGCAGCCAGACGCACGCTAATCAATATGCCTCCGCTTTTCTGAACAACATGCCCGCTACCTGGCTGCCGAAGATGGTCTTCGGGAACGAGCCTGACATTACCGCATCCGGTTGCGGCGGCTATACCACCTACAACACCAGATTCGGAACTTGGTCTACTGGCATCCGTGCGCTCACTGGTGGCGCAAACACACTATTTATGGGGCCTGAACTTGCCGCGACGGGAAGCGCGAACGCGACCAGTTTCATCAACGCCAACTTCGCATTGCTTTCAGCCGGCGGCGAGCACGGCTATCCGATGGCCGGAGGCTCCTGTACCGGCAATTTGGGAACCGCTACTATCCCCCTTGAACTAGCCGCTGGGACGGCGAGCTATTTCAACTCGGCATTGGCAACCGCTATCTCCGCTGCACATGCAAAAGGCACGAAACTCTTCCTGAGCGAGACCAACACCGCATTTTGCAGCGGCGTAGATGGAGTAAGCAATGTCCAAGCAGCGGGATTGTGGCTGATGGACTATATGTTCAACCTAGCCAGTGTTGGCGTGGATTCGGTGGAAGTATTCTCTGACGAAGGTGACTTCTACGATCTATTCGGTTTTACAACAACGAGCGCGCCATACAGCATTAGTTTCATCAACCCTGAATACTACGGTTTTATGATGTTCCAGCAAGCCACGCAGAACAACTCCTCGATCATCGGAGATACGGTCACATCCTCGAATAACGTCGCGTCCTGGGCGACCAGGGACGCGGCCAGCGTTGTGAGAATCTTGATGATTAACAAGGACCAGTCGGCCACTGGAACAGCGCAGATCACTCTGGCAGGCTACCAGACAGCGACCGCGACCTACTTAAAGGCTCCCCTTCTGACTTCTAAGACCGGCATCACTTATGCTGGGCAGACTTTCGACGGGTCGAGCGACGGTACGCTCCAAGGTGCCGTGCAAACTTGGCAGGTTCCCGCATTCTCGAACGTCTATCAAGTACAACTTCCCGTGGCCAGCGCGGTTTTGCTTACGCTTATTCCTGCCTTCCAAGGACCGCTCGGACTCAACACTGCTCCTGGTTGGGTGAAGATTCCCGGAACGACGCTGAATGGGGGTTCGGAGAATCATACGCCTTGCCCGCCGAATGGATTCCGTAGCTGGACGATGAGCTCCGGAGACTGGACCGCGAACTGCCACAACGTTTTCCTAGATCCCTCGGGCGGCATCATGGACTGGCCACGAAATCGAATGTGCATCTGGGGCGGCGGACACAACGATTACGGAGGAAACGAAATCTACTGTCTGCAGCTCGCCCTGGCCGGAAAAGACATCAATGGACATCCGTTCGTCGCCGGTGCCAACACCTATGGTCCGCTGGTGCGCATGGACAACCCAGGGCCTCCGAATACGAGTGCTATCGTAGCTGCCGAGACACTACCAGCCGCAACTAGCCTGCCTCAAGCTGGCTTCGGTCCAGGAAACGCTTTCCCTGATCCCACGCGAGCCACGCCCAATGCGCGCCATCTCTATGATGGCGTGGAATTCCTGCCTTCGCTGGACCTCGAGGTCATCGTCAACGGAAACCTGAACGCCACCGGCGGATCCGGAAATCACACATGGAAGCTCGGCTTGAGCAGCCTGAACTACGCGACCTGCGCGCCGCAACTTTTTCCTTCCGCTCCGTGCGACCCGAACTGGCTGGATGCTGGTAACACTGTTCCGAGCGCCGGCGCCGGAACGATCCTGAAGTACGACCCGAAGAACGGGAAACTGTGGATCTTCGAAAATCTTACTGGCGTGGTTTATCAGAACGATCCCACGACCTTTGGCGGCTGGACCAGCGCAGGTTCATTCGGTGCCGTACTGGGGTTTCACTCTTCGAGCGTGATGGATCCGGACGACGACTTTTGGATCCACGTGGGTAATAATCCGCCGACGGACGGCATGGGCTATTTTGATCTCGGCCCGTTCACTGCCAATGGATCGAACCCTGTCCACCATGCGCCGACGCTGGACGCCACCTGCACGAACATGATGTCAGCGATGCTGACGAACAAGAAATACTATCCCGGCCTGGTCTGGGACCCTATCGCCAAGCAGGTAGTCATCTATCCAGGGTTTGGGAACAATTTGTATTTTCTCGACCCGAAACAAACCAACTGGGTGTGCATCAGCGAGGCTTTCGGTGCCACGCAGGGTGTGGACTACCCCCAGGACAGCTTCACAACTTCTGGAGCAGAAGGTGGCGAAGGCACATTCACGAAATTCAACTACTCGCCCAGCTTGGACGTTTTCGAAATCTGCAACGATTACAACAAGGATTGCTGGTACTTCCACCGCCGCCGCGGCAACTTCACGATCAAGAACACTTCCGGAGGTACGCTAACCAACCAGCCCAGATCGCAGGGACTAATCCTGCGCGATGGCGACGTGAAACAATGCGCGAATGTCTTCCTAAGCGTTAACGGGGTGATGACGGCCGTCGCCACCACGCAGACGGACGTGAAGAACCGCTATCCGTCCGGCAATCTAAAATACGCCGTCGTGAGTTTCATCGTTCCCGGGTCTTGGGCCGCTAGCGAAATCAAATACGGCGATGTGGACAGCCAGGCGAGCTGCAACAATTCTTCGCCGCAGACGAAAACACAGATGCTTGCGGCCGGCTACAACTTCGACGCAAAGATTGTTCTTACCGCGACTTTCAACCGCACGATCAGCGCGCGCAGCATCCTGAACGCCGCCACGAATTGCACGGATCCCGGTACGGACTTCGAAGGCTCCAGTTCGCTTTGTACCTACTGGCTGAAAGGACCGATCGTTACGGCTGTCCTTCTGGCTGATCGGCAGGGGAAAACCTTCGACACCAATGTGGACGGCAACGCCGGCAATCCGCTACATCCGGAGTTCGAGGCGTGGTTCTATCCGCAAAACAACGCGGTGCAGATCGGCGTGAGCCTGGAAAACATCTGGGCGTCTACCACGCCCGCAAATTCCGCCAGAAATCAGACATACGCGGCGGCGATCACTACAGGAAATACCAGTCCGACGACCGTCCTTAGCCAGGCCAGCGGAAAGCATCAAACCCGTACCAGGTGGCACCGTACTTTCTGGCTGAACCAAGCGGATCCTGTTTCGCTGATGATGATTGACTATAACTATCGGTATCTGGCCACGACGAAATTCTTCCCGAACTGGGACCCATTCAATCCTGTCACGCCAACGACACTGGCCGCCGGCGCGAATCCTGTGCGCTGCACGCCGTCGTTTTTTGCCACTGAGTCTCTGGGCCTTTTCAACGTCAACACCACTGGCGATTCCGTGGGTTGCATTCCCGTGGCAATCGCTGCAACCGGTGCGAACGAATATCACGGCGCGCTGCCAACATGGGCGATCGCCTGCCTGATGACGCAGGACCCGGGCTACTGCAAGGTGGATCACGGAGATGGAGCGGGCAATCCAGGCCATGCGGAGTTGATCAACGAACTTCCCTATTTCTTCCGCGAAGCGGACGCTAGCGCCGGGCACGGGGGATTTTACGACGTCGGCGGCACCATTGGGACGCTCGGGCGAAATATTTCCATCAATGCACGTACTCAGGTATCACTGAACAGTACAGCGTCCGCGAATACCTGTAATACGAACTTTGCGGCCGACTACATCAATTTTGGCGGCACTGGAGAAGACATCACCCCGTGGGGAGCGAACAACCTTGATACGACCCACGAAGGAAACGGCGCGTATCTTGCCTATCTGATGACCGGGCAACATTTCTATTACGAAACCGTCTTGATGCAGGGGGCTTATGCGCTCGGACTAGGACCAGGAAATCGCGCCTGCACACAAAACAGCGGCAACGCCAATCTGCGCATGGGTTCTGCCGGCTACTACTACAACGACCAGGAACGTGGCCAGACGTGGATTTTTAGGGACAATGGCCTCGCTGCTTTTATCGCGGTAGACGGTTCTCCAGAGAAGGGTTATTTCGAGGACAAACTAAAGCAGAACATCAGCGTTTTCCAATGCGCCCGGGGCATGACGAACGATTATCCAGCGAATTCCACAGCTTGCACGTACGGCAGCACGGCGAGAAATCTGGTACACCTGGGAAATGGTTCGAGTCTCGGATCTTGGACTCTGGGACAAGGCTACGCAGAAGGGGCAGGCAGCAACTACGTCATCGCTTCCGGCAGCACGCTAAATCAGGTCGCCTGCGACGGCGCTCACGCTACGACACCTTGCAGCGCGAATGCCTGGTTCCAGAATGAGTACAGCGCGGAAGTCACCGCGTGGATTCACGACCTTGGTTACAACCCCTCAGACAACCTGCGTGGGTGGATAGCGAATTTCTTCCTCAACCGGGTGATGAATCCGGCCAACACGATTTTCGACATTGGAGTGTACGTCTATCCGACAGCGGACAACAATAACGTCCAAACAAACATCACGACGTGGGCGCAGTTCAACACGTTTTTCAACACCCACGCGAGTTCCTGGCCGACCTGCAACGTGGGCGTCGATGAAGGGCACCAAGACACTCAGGGAGTCGTCTCGCTCTATTACGATCTCACCAGCTCGCAGGGCGGGTACAAAGGATCGGATGCGTTCAACACTCTAGTTGCGAGCATGAATTGCAACTTTACCAACGGAAGTCCGAAGTGGGACCTGGTTCCACGTGGGCAGTATGGGCTTTCGGTGTCGCCTATTCCGGCGAAGACGTTCTAGGAGGGCAAAATGACTTGGATGAAAAAAAACTGGCTTCTCTTGGCGGTGCTGCTCGTTTTGACCGTGAATGTGCTGCGCGGCCAGACGCTTGCCCCTCCCGAAGAGTTTGTGGATTCTACCCAGACCGTTGCAACTTGCATAGTGAAACCGAACTACACAGCCTACTGCAAAGCCTTTGAAGGGCCAGCGGTATCGATCAACGGAGCTCCGTTCGTGAAGATTCCGCTGACGGTCGCGCCGACGGGCGTGACCTCGTTCAACGGGCGAACTGGCGCAGTCATGCCCGTGCCTAGCGACTATCCCAATGCCGTTACTTCGGTGAACGGGAAGACTGGAGTGGTGGTGCTTACAGCAACGGCACCAACAATCCAATGAAACGCGCGCTTATCGTAGTCGCTTTGATTCTCCTGCTGGCTGGTGCAGCACAAGCGCAAGCGCCTGCTGGTTTCACGAAGCTGGCGAACGTGGCCGCGCTGACGTATACCGACGCTGCTTGCGCGAACCAAAGCACTTGTTACTACGTCGTGACCGCTCTTGATGCTGCTGGATTCGAGAGCCAGCCAGCGACGTGCGCTCCAACTGTGCTTTGCGTTGGCGGCACTGAAGCCGTCGCGCAGATGCCTTCCAGTGGGACTCACACGGTAGGAATCACCTGGACGACGCAATCCACCATCACAGCCAGCTACAACGTCTACGTTCACAGGGGAGCACTCACGCCGCAAAATCTCTCGGTGATCGTTGCGGGATTGCGCCAGGCTGTCCGACGCAGGAATTTTCAGACTTTGCTTGTGTCTTTGGATTCTTTCAGAGGATGAAACGCTCACGCAAGAAGGTTTGGCGGTGGAGCGCGCTGTCAGACCGCGAGAAACAACTTTGCCGTTTGAGAGTAGCAGAAGGGATGAAAATACCAGCTGTCGCGCTGGAAGTTGGGATGAGCCAGAAACGGGTAGTGACCAGCTTCTACGGGATATATGCCGTGCTTGATGTGACAGGAATTGTTGGGTTGGCGTTCGAAATGGGCAAACACTGGAAGGAGATAGGGCCCCAATGACCAAAGAACAGTATCCCGAGCGCCGCTTGATAACGGGGCTGGTGCTTGTGACAGTTCTACTCGCACCAGTTAGGTCTGGAGGGTTCACAGTTTCTGGCGGGAACTATCACTCCAGAATTGCAAAACAAAGATGAACCTCCTAGCGGATTTCGAGAAAAGAGTCTAATGGCGAGCGCGATCTATTCGTTCAAGGTGGACCCGGACGGCGAAATCCGCATCGGGCACATTTTCTTCGGCAAGAATGACGAGGAAGCCTGGAGCAACCTGGAAGCGCACGCCGACGTCTGCCCGAAGTACGGCCCGGCATACCAGGCCAGCGAAACGATCGAGATCGAGACCTCCATCGACGGCATCCCGGACGCGGACGTCGAAGACCTCGAGGCTTTCATTGGATTGGACGATGAAGAATAGTAAACTGTGAACCATGCTCAGAGAGCGCGCGCTCATCGAAGCGGTGAACGAAATCAAGGGCATAGCGCACCGCCGGCTGACGACGCGGCAGCAGATGATCGATTTTCTGGTGACGATCGCGCGCGTCCTGCAGGGGCTTGCTGCCAGTGACCGCGCGGAATTTTTTCAGGAGTACGAGAAACGCATGAGGGAAGACCAATGACATCGGAGCGCCGCGCCATCACCGGCATTGCCATGCGGTGGAGCCACCTGATCATCGCGCTGGTAGTATACCTTTTGACGATCGGCACAATTTACGGAACGATGCGCAGCCAGCTCGATGAAAATAATCGGCGCCTCAAAGAGTTGGAGGACAAAGCGCTGGTCCGAGACCAGTTCAACGAATTCCGCGACGATGTTTTGGATCGCTTAAAGCGCATCGAAGCCAACCAGGACACAAAAAAAGTACAATGATCGCGAAAATCATCGTTTCGGATCACGGCAAGCAGGCCATCGTGGACCTGATGGCGAAAAAAGTGTTCCAGTCCGGGCAGAAGCCGGAAGAGATTTTCAAGGAAGACGACCTCTGCGACCTGTTGCGGCCGTACCTGGAAGATTATCTGGACCGCCATCCAGCGAAAGGACGCGCGAAGAATGCCTCCGGCTAGAAACTTCGCACTAGGGTTGCTGCGTGCCGGCCGGCTCGGCTTCGGCATCATGCAGTCCACCGCGATCGCCGGGCTGATCCACCAGGCGGCCGCGCGCTATGGTGTGGACCCCGCTCTTGCGCTCGCGGTGGCGCAGCGCGAGTCCGGGCTGAATCCCAACGCACAGAGTCCTGCCGGCGCGCAGGGCGTGATGCAGCTCGAGCCGCCCACGGCGGCGCAGTACGGCGTCACAAATCCTTTCGATCCCGCGCAGAATATTGATGCCGGCGTGCATTACCTGGCGGACCTGATCCGCCAGTATGGGGACGTGGCGAAGGCCCTGGCGGCCTATAATTGGGGCCCGGGGAACGTGAACGCGGCGATCGCGCGCTACGGCGCCAACTGGTTGAGTGCGGCGCCGGGGGAGACGCAAAATTATGTTAGTGCGATTTCCGGAGTTACCGCGGAGTCCAATGCGCCTACGCCAACCCTTACACCCCCGCCGTCAGCCCAGCCGCCTGCGCCGCCTCTTACGCTGGATGCTGCAACTGGCCTTCCCGTGGCGGACTCCACGGACGTGACACAGCTCCAGCCGGTCAACGCGGGTTTGATTCCGGCAAATGTGCCAGAACCTCTCCTGTACGGCGGCATAGCCCTGGGCATGATCGTCCTGGCAAGAATGTTCACGAGAGATTAGCTTGACAAGCGTTTCGCGTAGCGATAGAGAAGGACATCCGAAAGGCACGCCATTGAAAGAGACGGGAACGGTAAAGTGGTTTAATCCTTCGAAGGGTTACGGTTTCATCTCCCGCGATTCAGATCCACGCAAAGACGTGTTCGTCCACTACACCGCGATTTTGTCCGACGGGTACAAGCAGCTCAATGAAGGCGACCGCGTGGAATTCGACGTGGTGGACGGCAAGCACAGCAAGGGGCCTCAAGCTGAGAACGTGAGAACGATCTGATGCCCATCATTATGAACGACCAGGAACTGATGTACGCTATCAAGACGACGTACGGCGCGGCGATCGAGGAAGCCTGCAAAGCATCGAGCGTCCCGCCGGCGTGGCTGGCAGCGCTGATTGCCAATGAATCTGGTGGAAAAGCCGATGCAAAACGATTCGAAAAAGGCGTGCTTACTGCTCTCTGGGAAGTACTTCTGGGACGAAAAGCGGCTTATGGAAGCATCGGTAGAGCCGACTTGGTGCAGTTTGTATCTGGTCGTTCAGCACAACTCGTACAGGTCCCCTCTTCGCTCCCAACCGACACCTATCAGCGGCTCGACGGCCTTGCGACTTCTTGGGGTCTTACGCAGTTGATGGGCTATCACGTCTTTGAATTCAACTGCACGCTGGACAATCTGAAAGATCCTGCGCGGAGCCTGGAAATCACGCTGCGGCTCGCGGCACAGTTTATCGCGCGCAACCAGCTCGACGTGCGCGACACCAAAGACCTCGGCGAACTTTTCGACTGCTGGAATACCGGGCGGCCCGACGGCGTGACGTTCGATCCGAACTACGTCACAAACGGCCTGGCGCGCATGGAGTTGTATGGTACTTGACTCTTTCTGGTGGGACGATACGCTCGCCGCGGCATGGGGCTATGTGGCGTTCTATCTTTCCCTGCTGGCCATGATCGTCGTCCCGGCGCTCTTCGCGCTCTTCGCCGGGGTTTTAATTCGATACACTTTCCGCCTAATTCGGCGTAGATTTGTAGAACGCGCGAACGTCTCCCGGCAAGGGGAGCTTCGCGCGAATGGGCGCGTGTGATGCACACCGGCGAAGAATGGTTCCAGCTTGGCGCGAAAGAATACGGAGCATTGACCGTACTGCTGGTCGTCTATCTGATTCTGACTTTCGCCAACAAACTGCCGAGCATGTCCGCGTTCAAGGAATTCACGGACACGATCAACACCGCTGGCGGGCACATCGTCGTGCTGCTTTTCCTCACGCTGCTCTCCATCAAGGTGACGATGCAGCTTTTCTACCACGTTCTCGCGCTCCCGGAAGAAACCCTCTCGAAGATGCAGGCAATCATCAATATGGGGCTCGCTTTCTCTCAGGGAACATTGGTAGGCATGCCGCTGGGCGCGTTGCTGAAGACCATGACCGGCGGGGCAGCCAGCAACGGGAAACAACCTATGCCGGACAAGCTGACGGCAAGTTTCGTTCCTTCCACACAGGTGAAACCATGAACAAACCGAAGACCGCGGCGGAGGCGCTGGCGCTGTGGGATTCCGGGCAACCCGTGCCGGCGTTCCAGGTGGAGTCCGAAGGCGCGGACCAGGAAGAGATTTACGCGCTGGCGTTCGAACTGCTCCGCATCGGCATCATTGGTAAGGAAATGACCAGCGAAGCGGGAGTGTCACTTACCGAGCGAGAACGCGCGGTTGCATACTCAATCGCGCAGGTGGCGAAGTCTAAAGGATGGGCGATCATGGTGGCATCGCACGTCGGCCCGCAAATCCCCGCCATCACGATCCAGAAGAAAAAGGCGGCGTGAGATGGCGCGACCGAAGCTCACGAAGGCGCAGCAGATCGCGGGATTAGAAAAAGCGCTGAAGAATCCGCGCACGCCGAAACAGTTCCTTCCCAGCATGCGGAAACGACTAGCGAAACTTAAATCATAGGAGAAGAAATGAACACTCTGACTCGAAGGGAATTCGGGAGCATCGCAGGCCGATTGATGTTGGCTTTCGCTGCAATGGGATCCTGGCTGTGGACCTCAGGCTGCAACGTCTTCACGGATATTTTGAACTGGGTGCCCGTCGGCGAAGCGGCGCTGAACGCCATCCTCGCCGTGCTGACAGGCAACGGCGTGCTCATCAGCCTAGCGATGCAAACGCTCGTCAATCTGATCGAGGCAGGATTTGCGGCGTTGACCGGAGCGATCAAGGAATACCAGTCCACCACGCCGCCGCCTGTGGGTTCGCTCGCCAAGATCGAGACCGCATTCAAGGATGTCGTGGACAATTTCAGGACGTTCCTTGCATCGCTGAACGTTTCCGGCGGGCTGCTCGGCATCGTCATCGGACTCGGGCAGATTATTTTCTCTACGGTCGCGGCGTTTCTGAACCGCCTGCCGGCGTCTTCCAGCCTGCGGCGCACCGTATCCATCAGCAGCTCGGAACGCATTGCCGGCACCGCGCTGGTTGTGATCGTGCCGAAGGACCGTACGCGCCGCGCATTCAAGAAGGACTGGAACCGCGTGCTCGACGCCGGTCCGGCTGTCGGCGTGGTCGTGCCGCAGTCGGCGTACCTGAAACTCTCGCTGTTCGAGCATCTGTAGGACGCCAATGAAATTCAACCTGCAGCGCAGCACCGTAAAGGCTCCGCTTTCTCTTTCGACGCTTCTCTTGCCCGGAGCGTCGTATCCCGCGAAGGTCTACCGGGAATACAAAGTGCCGCCCGGCCAGTGGGAAATGCTCGGCAACGATACCGTGGGCGACTGCATCGTGGCGATGATCGCCCACTGGCTGATGTGCATCACCGCTCACACTGGCACGATGTACGTCCCCACGAAAGAGGAAGTCCTGGCCGCGTACAGCGCGATGACCGGCTACGACCCTGCGCAGACGGACGCCAACGGAAATAACCCTACCGACACCGGCACGGACATTGCCACGCTGATGAAGTACATGATGACTACCGGGATCGGTGGAATCAAAATCCTTGCCTGGGCCGATGTGGACATCAGCAACATCGAAGTACAGAAACAGGGTATCTACACTTTCGGAGGGATACTCGATGCCGCTTTGCTGCCGCAGTCCGCAATCGACCAGTTCAACGCCAAGCAAGCCTGGTCCGTGGTGGACCCGGACGGCGGCTCCGTCGGCGGGCACGGATTCCCGAATTTCGGCTACGGCGCCGCCGGCACGGACGGCGTTACCTGGGCGCAGCTCCAGGCAATGCTGTGGGCGTGGCGGCTAAAATACCTGATGGAATCCGCCGTGGCCATCACTCCGGCATGGCTGAAGAACGCCGACGGCCTGGCGCCGAACATGATGAACCTCGACGCGCTGCAGGCGACGCTCGACGCTCTGAAAGCGTAAAGAGCGCGTCAACGTCTTCCGGCAAGGAGAGCTTGACGCGAATGGATTTCTGGAGCACTGGCGCAAGAAACGTCGTAGACACCGGCATCATTTGTTCGTATTCTTTCTGAGGGGAGAGCACATCACCATGCAAATTTTTTCGAACGACACAAAAGGGCTGGATCTCGTTCTGGCGGAAACCGCGAAGGGCGTTGCCGTCCCGCTGTCTAAGGGCCCATTCCAGGTTGCGGTGCAGGATCCGGGGAACACGATCGCCGTCACGGCCGGGACTCCGGACCAGGCGACGCCGACGCTCTTCAAGCCCAACGGCACGGGCAACGTCGGCAGCGTAACCGTCGTCGTGACGGATACCAGCCAGACGCCGCCGCTGGTGAGCTCGCCCGCCACGTTTGATGTGGTTGCGCCGCCTCCGCCCGTGGCCGATGCGCTCGCCGCGTCGTTTGCCCCGGCGCCGTAAAAGTTCCGACCGCCCAACGGTCGGCCATCAGGCGGGCGCCACTCTATCTGGCGTCCGCCGCTTCCCTCAACTGCCCCGCGGGGCGTTCCTGAACTCTCTCCAGGGACGCCCCACTCTTTTCGTCGCATCCTAGAAAATGTCGTGTTAGGCTGATTCCGCCAAGTTGTTGCGTAGCGCGGCAGTTCTAGCCAAAGCAAAAAACGCCAAACTACAAGAGCTGCCCGTAGCAGCCTAACTGCGGAAACCCCGAGCACGTTGTCTAGGTGCTCGGGGTTTTATTTTTTTATGAAGTTGGAATCCGTTCGCTCTTGACTGTCCACTGAGGGAATACGATTGTCCTGCCGCACTTGTCACAGATGAGCCCGCCTATTTTTGCCCACCTTTACATATTTGCCTTGATGTCTTCTATCGGGATCTCTCCGGCCCTCACTGAGAAAGAACAAATACGATATTTCAACCCAATTTTTCTGCCACAGTAACTACACTCTTTGTCCCTTCTCATAACCGTACTTTCGAGGAGATCAGGCCGCGATATTCGGCGATGTCGAAGTAGCGCCACCCGCGGAAACCTTCGTGGTACAGCTTTTCTTTCAACCGGTGGAACGGCGGCGCGCAGATGGCGACCCACGCATCAGGTGGGATCTGCCACGCCGATGGATCTCCGTCCATAGTCCTCAACAGCGGAAGTTGCCCGGCGTTTTTCACAATGTCCGCAATGGTGAAATGCCCGACGATGATTCCTTTGTGCGTGAAATAGATCTCCGTCGGATCGCAGCGTTTCGGGCGACCACGGCCCAGCGTGAAGAAATACGTTGTCCAGCACGGTTTGCCAGCTAACCCGAAGAACCGTTCAATTTCGCCACGGGCGAATCGCGTCGGCAGCGTCTTCAGGATCGCCGTCATCGGAAGTTCAATATCGCGCTGGCCTTCGGCTCGCAGGAAAATATGATGGCGTCGTCTCTGGTTTTTCCTTTGGGGATATAGGCCACCATGTCACCGAGCGTGCAGGTGCCGAGAGGGATGCGCCGCACGCGCCGCACCGTTTTGCAGTAGGCATGTTTATCCACCGTGAGACAAGCCCCAAGATTCGTCCATGCTGTTTCCATCGGCACCGTACTCCACTGCTGAATAAACGGCCCGTTGGCTTCTGGATATTTCCACTTCGGCTCACCATTTTTGCCGCTGCCGAGGATTTGCCCAGGTTCTCCCGGCTGTAGTAATTCGCCGTGTCCGATACAAGAGTTAAAGATTTTCCAGGGGTGCGCCTGCCACCAGCGATCCGCGCCGCGCTGGCCTTTATGCTGGCCGATTTTGTAGGCTCCGATCGGACTTAGTACAAGGCCAAGCAGAAGCGCCATAAGGACAAGAGATACTGCGCGCCGATATGGCTTCCAGCACTCTGCGCACGGTTGCGGCAGATGGTGGACGCTGCATTCCGCTTTCCCGCCAAATTCGTCGATGTGGTCGTCGCTCATGGTTCCCTCCACTGTATACTTTTTGCCACACTGCCCTACTTTTTCACGAAAAGCTCAATAGGAGCCGATATGCCGAAAGCTAGGCCACTATGGTCTAGGGTTTCTTGGATAACTCCGCATGGGGCGGCGGCTTAACGCCACGTATAGGCTTGGTGCTTGGTGCTGGTGTAACTGGCGCAGCAGGCGGCGAGGGCGTTTGCGCTGCCGGGGGAGGCGGCGCGGGCATGGGCGTCAGTTGTTTTGGCCTGAAGGACCGCGTAGCCTCGTCGAATTCGTAGCCATTGGGAATTTGCGCGTTAAGCCGAGAGGCCAGCCCGCGAAACTGGTCGTTCTTAATCGCCAGGCCATCGCGGATCTGAATACGGTTGATTTCGTCCTGCAGGTCCATCAGCGTCTGGTAGTCCTGCAGCCAGTAGCGGTCCGGCACCTTGTTTCCCGCCGGCACCACGGGGACCGCCTGCGGCTTCGGCCGCGTAGCCGCGTACCACATCCCGCCGAGTCCCAGCATCGTTCCACACACACATATAAGCAGCCCTGCGATCAGATTCTTACTCATGCGTTCCTCCGTTTTCTCCATCCCTCATACGTTGCCAAAAAACCGCCGCCGCAAATCCAGCAGACCAACGACTGCTCCCAACTGCGGGGAAGCGCGAAAATCGCGATTGCCGAAATGGCGATGGTCATGATCCATGTGGTGCATGCGTCGTTTATCCGCCGTTCCCGCAATTCGGCGCGATCCACGATGTCGTTTTCAGTGAGCGGATTCATGCAGGATACTCGTTCCACTCTCGGCCGTCGAGCAGCCGGCCGGCTTTTTTCTTGTCAATTCTCTGAAATCGTTGGTCGCCGATATTATTTTCACGCACGTTCTTTGAAATGCGGAGAAGATTCGCCTCCGTCGGTTGTTCAAAGGGAAGCCATTCACCCCATTGCTTGAAAAAGAACGGGACGCCGGCGGCGACGCACTGGTCGCGCAGCGCGCGCGCCCGATCGGGGTGCATCGGCCGCGCGTTCGGGCCGGACTCTCCGCCGCACACAACCCAGTTTAATCCTTCGTAGCGCCAGCCATGAGGGAGCCACTTCGCAATGTCCACACGGCCGAGCAACGGCTCGGCGGAGATCCACCGGACGGCTGCCGGCGTCGCGAGCAGCAGCGGGATCCGTTCATCGGCGAAATGCTGATTTTCGACACTCACGCCCAGCCACACGTTTGGCAGCGGCCAGCGATCGTTGCTGCCGATAATCCGAGCATTGCCGCCGTAGCCGGCTGGAACACCGCCATCGAGCGTGATCCATCCTTCCCAGTTCTTCCCTCTGGAAAGAAATCTCTGCATCAACTTAGGCCGCTTCGTGAGTACTTGGAACGTGTGGTGTGTATTGCGATTCATCATCGACCACACCTTGCACAGCATTTCGTCGTTCACCGATTCGTGAAACAGGTCGCCCATGTCGCAGACGAAAATCTTTTTGGGCTTGCGCCAGTGCAGCGGCTCTTCCAATCGCTCGGGGAGAAACCGCACCACGCCGTTCCATCTCGGTTTGGTCGGATCGTCCATCATGTCGGCGTGTAGAGCTAATCCCTTGTAGGCCGGACTGTTTTTCAGCCGCGTTGACGCCAGGCGCGCTGCGTAGCAGTTCGCGCAGCCAGGCGAAACCTCCGTACAGCCCACGATGGGGTTCCAGCTCGCGTCCGTCCATTCAATCGAAGTCTTGCCCATGCTCTTACTTTCTGGGCTGGTGGATTAGAGTCGACACCAGGGACGGCACGACTTTAGATTTCCACCAGCCCATTTCCGCTGCGGTATAGCGGAACCCGTCTACCTGCAAATCGTTTTGTGGGCACCGCATCGGCGACACTGCCAAACAAAGTGACGCCAGAAGCCAACTTCCCACCTATCGACTTCCATCCAGTCGTGACCTGAGAGAAGTAAACATTTCAGGCGGCGCCACATCTCAGATCCTTGCCAAAAGGTCGCGAATCACGTCCAGCCGACGCACTTCCGGACCGTCGAGTAGCGGCAAGGGACGCTTCCCCGCGCGCTGGTGCATCAGGTCGATCAAGCCCACCGCGTCGCGGCAAGCGGTCTGCCAGGTGACAACTTCCGCCGCCGCCGCCGCCGCCGCCGCCGCCGCCTGCATTTTCGCTGCCGTCGTTTTCGGGATCCGAATCGACGGCGACGTCTTGAAGCCCTTGCGTTTCATGCCCACGGGTCTACCTTCCACGGTCCAGAGTCGTGGCCAGCTACTCCAGCCGCCTTCTGGACTGCGGCGCGGTACTTCTTTTCTCTGTACCATTTCCACAAACGATACCGCCAGGTCAGAATCCGAAACTTCATCCTCTTATAGAAGGACGGTTGTGGCCTGGGCTGCAGCGCGGTCGCCACGCTGTGGATGGCAGTTTCTATTCCCAACAACTGATAAGACACGCGACGCATAACCGAACACGACAATCTTATTTCTACAGCAATCTGTCGCAGTGTGCTTTCGTGCTGCAAAAGAGAATCGCGGACTTCGCCCAGCATCACCCGCTGCGCGTTGACCAACTCTTCGAGTGGTGGAGTCTTCCGCTTCATCGGTGGATCCAGTCCAGAACGCAGGCGGTATAGCCGAAGCAGAAGCCCGCGCCGATGCACAGAATAGCCAGAACCAGCCAGCCCCAGCGGCGACGGAGTTTTTCCTGGCGTTCTTTGTCCAGATTGCGCATGGGTCCGCCGAATTCGCTAGTAGATGGCATTACGAGACGACCCTTGGCGTTGCTTCGCCGACAAGCTGCCCGTCCACGGGAAGGAACTGCACCGCCAGGACGACGCCGCACTTCGAGCAGCACACAATCGATCGCAGCGTGGGGAGTTCCATGACTAGCTTCGCGACGGAATATTGCAGCGGCTGCATCTGGTTCAGCACCGCCAGCGGAAAGTTTTCCGCCTTACATTCCGGGCAGTGGTAGCCAAAGGGCTTCGCGGCGGGTACTTGCGGTTGAGTTGCCATCACGCCTCCACGGTCTTGATTTTCATGTCCGCGACGGATTGATACCCGTCGGCTTCTTTCGTGAGGAAGCCGAGCTCGGCCAGATTATCGCATTCCTTGTACACTCCAGGCTTGGCCACGCGCCGGCCGATGCGCACCAGCTCGGAATATGCCGCGCTTGCCGTCACGGGCTTTTGAAAGAATCCCCTGGTGATCATCAGGCCGAGCGCGCCGCGGAGCGAATTGCCGTTGACCTCGAGCACCGGGCGCTCCACCTTGATGCGCAGCTCGGGCTTCGACACCAGCAGCGTCAGTAGCTCGGGGTCTTGCATCGCGCGTTTCTTGATCCACTGGTAGACTTCCTCGCGCGCATCTTTGTCGTACACCGGGACCGCGCCCTGTGCAGTCGGATGATTCGCTCCCGTTATCTGTTGTTTCGTCATCGGTTTCCCCTCGAAATAGAGATTTATCGCCTTGGCGAGCGCGTGGACTTCTTGTCGGAGCGTTTCGACTTCGGCGCGGAGTGCGGAACTCTCGCCACCAGATAAAGCAGAATTCTCAGATCGTGAAATGGAAACATGTCCGGAGGCAGATCCAGTTTCGCATCCGTTAGATACACGTTCGGGACTGGCATCTTGTACTTCAGCCATTTCTTTCGCGTCTTCATGGGCTTGGTCCTCCAGTGTCACCTGCGCAGCGGGCCGCTTCGGCGGGGGCGGCATGCGCGGGATAGGCATGCGCGGCGCGCCGGTCGCGCTGCGGTTTTTCGCGTACACCGCGCAGGCGTGCGCGTCCGCCCACAGCGGCTGCACGTAGATTTTCCTGCTTTCCGTGCCGTAGAGCACGAAGAACTCGCCGATGCCCAGCGTCATAATCTCCGTGGCGCTAGGCGGCTCCGGCAGCGAAACGAAACTCTTGATCGTGCGCGCAACTTCGTTCATTTCGCGCTGGTTGCCAACCAGCCAGACTCCCATTTGCCCCAGTACAACCTTATCCAGGCCACGGATGTCCTGGCAGTCGGCCCACAGGAAATTGTGAGAAGCCGCGGCGCGGCGGATAAATTCGCGCCCCGCAGTGCGTGTAATCGAGCCGTGCTCTTCGCCGAGGAAGTCCCACGCTTCCGGGACGATAAAAATCGTGTTTTCTTCATGCTGGTACACCCATTCGAAGGCGTTCTGCAGCAGCAGTTCCTGGACGCCGTGGTCGTATTCGCGGATGTCGATCACGTTCACGCCGCGCTTGATTTCCATCTTGCGCGCTCGCGGCAGCGTGGCGAGCTGCGGCATGATCTCCTGGAAATAGGCGTTCATGCGGACGTACATATCGTCTTTGCGCTTGCTATGTTTCCCTTCCAGGGTTTTCACCGTGCGCGCGGCCACCTGCTCGAGCGTGCGAGCGCCGTCGCACAGGCGGATGATTTCCGCTTCCTTGTCGTTTTGCGCGTAGCCGGTAAGCTGCTCGAAGAGTTCCTTGACGAATTTCCAGTCCGCGCGGTCGCGGAAGTACGGCGGGATTTCGTGGCCGTATTGGAACGCAGACTCTTTTCGCTTGGTGACGAACGCCAGCGCGCGCATTCCGGTGCGCTCCACCAGGGCCTCGAGCGCGGTGGTTTTGCCGCTGCGCTGCGTCTGCCCGGTAATGGCCATGTGCGCCACCGGAATCTGCACCGGCGCGCCCGTGGCGATTTCGTAGCCAGCTAGGATGTTCATCGCGCCCACGGGTCTCCACCCGGTGAAGTTCTTACAAGTCCAGCGTTTCTAACGCTCCATTGAATCTCCGCGCATTCGTCGCGAATCGCGACTAGTGCTCGCACGATGTAATAGCCGACGAGCACCAGCATGATGACACCCGTGATCAGCGCGCTGGCAATCAACGTCATCATTGCGGCAGACTCGCATGCGCATTGCTGGCTTGGAAATGCTCGATCGCGCCGGTTTTCAGGTTGATGTGGTCGAACGTATCTGGCCAACCAGTCGTACCGATCAACGGCTGTGGCGTCACTTTCATGGGGATGTACCACCGCGCGACGCGCCCCGTCGTCCCTGGAGCGCCGCCGCCGATGGTGATGCTGGCGCCGCCATTCAGGATGGGGATTTTCAGTCCCGTACCCGGACCGCAGGGAGCGGAATCTTCGTACAGCAAGGTTCCCGCGGAGTAGAGATCCTGAATCTGGTCGGAGAGCTGCGTCACGGCCGCTGCGGCATGGTCTAACACCGGCTTCGCCATCGCGAAGACCAGGCCCGCGCCGATGAAGAATCCCGCCGCCCAGATAACCATAAACTTTACGAAAGGTGTCATTTTCATACCCTCGCTTTTTTCAGTGCTTCGAAGAATTCGTGCAGCTTCACCAGGATTTCCGCCGCATCGGAAAGCGTTGTAAGTTCGATCTGCTGCGTCTCGGCAAGTTCCAGCCCGGAATATGCGCTACCGCCAACATCTGGCCGAATGCTCACGCGGACAGACATTTCGTATTTCATTGTGAACACCTCAGGTCGAACGCGGCGGCGCCGATGCGGTGGCGCCGTGCCTGCTTTTTGCTGATCACCGCCACGCCGGACCGCCGCGCTTCCCACTCTGTGAAGATTTCAGTCTGTGCCCGTCCCGGAAAAGCGGCGCGGCGTTCCGGATTCGCCGTGAGTTTGCCCGCCACAGATGGCCCTGCTGATTTACGGGCACAGAGATCGTTTTGCGTTGCCGCGTCTTCCCGCAGCCGGACTTCCTGCGCGTGCAGGCGCCCATCCAAGGATTCGTACAGGAAGTCCAGCAGCTTCCGCGCCCAGCGGATCGCGACGCGGCGCATCGCGAGTTTCGTTTGTGGACTCATGGCTTGACCTCAACATAAAGCCGCACGACGCGATATTCTCCACGCCTGCGCTTTTTCAGCCCTTCTAACTGATTCAACCGATTCACTTCTTCGTACTCAAGAACATCTCGATCTTCGCAAATGCAATTTTCGCTCATGTACAATTTCCCGCCTGGTTCTAGAATTCCGTAACACACTGGCCGATATCTTTTGCGCATTCTCACGCGATATCCATCTGGCGAATGCGCAGGCCGCAGGGCGGGCACAGGAACGCCGCTTTGCCGTTCCATATCACGATCGAGCCGGTTTTCCTTCGGCATTCCCGCCCGACGCATTTCCCTGTGATGGGCAGGATTGCCGCGCGACGCAGTGTAGCCGCCGAATCGTTTCCAGGTTCAACCGCAGCGTGTCGCCGCTGAGAAGTTTGATTTCGATTGGCTGCGTCCATAACAGGTCGTCCCATCCTAAAAGTCCGAGCGCCCGCGCCTGGCCCTTAATCGCCGCTCCCGCGAAGAGTTCGAGTTGTGCCGGCTTCTTCTTCGGCATCGCTGTCATCCCCGGCCGCGGACGCCTTGCCATCGTGGATCGGCTTTTCCGGCGCGTAGCGGTCCAGCCACTGCACGATGTAGGCGTAGTACATCTCCCAGATCGGTTTCCCCGCGATCGCGCGCTGCAGGGTGTTGAATTTGAACGGGCCGCCTATTCCTAGCTTCAGCTCGGTGCGGCTCCACCCATGCTGATTCTGCACTTTCAGCAGGCGGCGAATGTGATCCGGCCGCAGCGGCTTCGATATACGTCCCCTTGGCATAATTAGCACAATACGCGCTATTTCCACTATTGTCAAGTATTATTTTCGATGTGGCACAAAATAATTGTGCAAAACTTCTGGCAAAGCCTTTAGTGTGTATACTTTGCCACGCTGTGCCACTGTCTATGCCATGTCACTACTGAAAACAAAGGACTAAACGTGCCTGTTTTGCCACTAGTTTTAGTCTATCTCTAAGAAAAGAAAAGAGAGAGTGTTTTTTTGTGCCAGTAGGAGAGTCTGGAAAGTCCCTGATCTAACAACGCCTTCATCAAGTGACACACCCCCTCAGAGTGGGAAATGGCACAACTTTGGCTTATGTGTTTGAGGGGATGTGACTTAAAATTGTGCCACTGTTTTAGGAGTGGCACAGCCGGATTGACGGGATTGGACTTACGTGCTGTGCTATGTCACAGGTCTTCCGGAAAGTGGCACGACTTCTGGGTTTGTCAAAGGGATAAGAATTACAACTTTAGGCGCCGGATCGATTACCCGCAATCATGCGCAGGCGGATTTGCGCCAGCGGGCTCAACTTGTGTTTGCCGTTCTCCCACCGGTTGATCGTGGCGAAGGAAACGCCGAGCCGCTGCGCGAACTGCTCCTGCGTGAGCTGGAGTTTCTTTCGAAGTTTCTTCACGGTCACTGCGTCTTGAGAAAATATAGAGGTGGACATAGAACGCCGGGAAATTATTCCGAGTCGGTCCAGTTCTTTACGTCGGGGTTGGACTTCCATTTATTGTGCCAGCGGTAGACGGTGCGCAGCGAGATGCCCAGCTCCTGCGAAACTTCTTTGGGCTTCATGCCTTCGGTGAAATCGGCGAACGCGGTTTTCTTCTGCAAATCGCGCATCGGGCGCATCAGCCACTGCGCGCCGTCGGAGTCTGTAACCAGCGAAATCTCAAACGGGGCCATGAAACTCAGGTCCTTGGCTTCGTGGCGTTTTTTCTCAATCGTCACTTCGGCGCGAAGCTGCTGTTCCTGCTTGTAGTCCCCCGGGGTGCGCAGCTTCAGCGTGAAGTCCAGAATGTCTTCCTTGCCGGACCAGCCGCGCTGCTCGCCGCCTTTGCCGGCGTGGTGTAAAAATATAATGGTGACGCGGCGCTGGTTCAGGTCCACAAACCATTCCTGGAGCTCGCTTACCATGTCCGATTCGCCTTCCTGCGAAGCGGGCCACAGCGTCGAGATGTTGTCCAGGATCACCACTTCGTAGCCGCCCGAGAAGATGCGTTCTTCAATGATTTTCCTGTCCCGCGCTGAACTGATCTTCGGCCGCCAGGTCTTGGCATTCCGCGGCGTGCCCTCGAGCATCTGGAAATCTTTCGACATCAAGCCGAAATTCGTTTCCAGCTTGTCCAGCATCTCTTCGTGCACGATGATCGAATGCCCTTTGGCGAGCTGGATGGCGCGGTCCTTGATCGTCGAGCCGTGCATTTCGCCGTAAATGTACAGCACGCGATACGCCCGGCTGACAGGCCAGGGCCAAATCTTCGGCGCGCCCAGGGCGATCTGCGTGGCCATCTCCGTCATCACGAAACTCTTTCCCACGCCGCGCCAGGCGAAAAGCATTCCCGTGCCGCCGACTGTAAGCAGCGGTTCGATCACGAATTCCACCGGAGCCATTTGCAGCGACAGCAGCGAACGGAATCCCACCACTACTGCGGGATTGTCTTTGGTGGTGAGCGTCTGCCGGCCGAAGTTCTCGAGCTGCGTGCAGAGTTCGTCCGGCTTGGTGTACCCCTCTATGGCGGTCTGCTGGATGTTGTTCGTGATGTGGATGATCTGCCGCAGGCGGGATTTCTCTTTCACGATCTGCGCGTAGCTGGCGACGTTTGAAACTTTCGGCATGCCGTCCGCCAATGCTGAAATGTAAGCATATCCGCCAGCCGTCTCCAGCGAACCTTCCGCTTGCAGCTTGTCCACCAGCGTCAGCAGCTCGATCGGCTTGCCCATTTCCGCAAGCATCAGCATGGTAAGGAAAAGCCGCTGGTTTTCCTTCAGAAAGAAATCTTCCACGCTTACGTTGGCGGCGGCGATTTTGAGTGCTTCGTTGTCAAGCAACACTGCACCGAGCACGGCGCGTTCCGCGTCTTTGTTCCACGGCAAGGTTTTTGCGATGTCTGGGGAGAGTGGCTTCCTGGCTTGATTGATGGGGACAGTTGCCATTTGGACTGAGAGTGAGGAAAACAAAAGGCGGGCGGAATGCCCAGTCCCTGCTAATCATTCCGCCCGTTCTCGTTTCCTCTACCGGACAGCTAATCTAGTCGCATGCGGGCAGCGTGTCAAGCGTGACCTGTGGATTTTCTTTATGTCGAGTGCGCGGTTAGGCAACGTCGAGGACGGACAGGATTTCTTCTATCGTCATTCCTTCGGAGAGTGCCATTTCGATGATCCCGGCATCCACGCCGCGTTCCTCGGAAATGTCTTTCGCCATGCGGTGGCGGACGATCCATTCACGCCCGCGGTAATTCTGCAACGCTTCCGTGACGCTCATAATCAGCAGCCCGTCCACGTAGTCTCGCACGCGCCCGCACATCGAACACGTCAGCACGACCGTGCCGATGGGCCAAATCTTCGGGCAGCCGATATTGACGAACGCGCAGCCGCAGCGTCCGCATGGGGCGATGTTCGGAACCGCTGCGCCGTAGGCAACGCACTCGATGGTGGTGATTCTGACTTTGCCCTTAACTTTACGCTCCACATTGCTGAGGGCGTCCCACTGGGCTCGCTCTGGACTGCTGTTGCGCATACTTTTAATTTGGAGCGCCGGCGGGGGCGTCGGCGGAGTGCAGGTATTCGATCGCTTCGGCGAGGCATTGATCGAAGTTCGGCGAAGTGAGCGCCTGCGAAAGAATCGCGTCGCCGGCAAAGAATTCCCGGATCTGCTCTTCGCTGCACACTTTCATGGTCTGCGCAAACGTTTCATTCACTCCGCTGATGAAGGCCATCAGCCCGTCGCCGCTCATCCCGCGGTGAATCAGCTCGACGATGCGTTTTTTCACCAGGTCGCCATCGAAGCCTGCCGGACTGGCAGCGGCCGGCGTGGGTGCTGCCGCTGCACTTCGAGGCTCAGTGTAAACAGGTTGCGGCCCAACGCTCACGGACGGGAAGTCTACCACGTTGAAACCCTCCGGACGTGCGGCGGCTGCCGGCTTCGCACTTCGAGGCTCAGTGTAAAGCGGCGGGGCTGCTTGTCCAGGAACTTCGCGGACGCTGACGGTGACGGGCTGCTGGCCGCGCTGGATGGCGATAGCGTTGAACTGCAGCTCGGCCTGGCGCGTGCGCTCCGTGGCGATTTGCCGGTACTTGTCCATGAAGACTGCGCCCGCCTCGAGGATTTGCGGCGCCGCGGAAATCAGGCTGCGCCCGATATCCGTCAGCGGATCGATGCGTCCCGCGCCGCCGCCGACTTTTACGCCGAGCAAAGGAAGCAAATCCAGGAGCTCGCGGATTCCGGAAACGGAGCTGCGCTCCGGCCGCTCCAGGCTGCGCGTTAGCAGGGCGCTCGTGACTTGCCCCATCTGCGTCATCATCATCTGCATCATCTGGTTCTGCATGCTCTCGGCCGCCGGGTTGCGGTTCAGCGAATGCGCCTGGATGATGGCCTGCTCGGCAGTTTTTTGTACGAGTTGCAACGACGCGAGAAATGCTGGATCGTTCTGCTTCTCCGCGCGTTCTTTGTCGAGACGCCGATTCACGAACTCTAGGACTTGACTGACTTGTGCGGTCGCTTCGCCGGCGATCGCGCCGCTGCCCGCCGCGCCGGCAACCATACTGGGATCGGCGATCCCCATCGTCTTCGGCGGTGCCGCCACGCTGAACACATCGCTGCAGATCCATTTACTGCCCTTGTGCAGCGAGATGCGGTACTCGTATCCGCCAAAAGTTTCGGCGATTTCGTCCTGGGTGACGGGCCGCGAGAACTTGGCCACCTGTCCCTTGTACCCCGGCATGCCGGGCTGCAGGCGATAAAGATAAATCACGAAGTCCTTGCCTTCGGCAGTGTTTAAGACTTCCTGTTCTTCCCAGAAATTCTTTTTGGGCGCGGTGGTGGTTTCGACGGTGGTTCCGGGGGGAGTTGCTGCAGGGGGATTGATAATCACGGTTCCGGGCTGGCTAATGCTGGTGGTGCGTGTCGCTCTTGGCATGTAAGTGTCTCCTTTTTACAACACTAAGACCCCTAATTTATGCCTGTTTGTGTCTTTAATACAACACTTTATTGGTTCCGTTAGTATAAACTTTTGCTTGACACTTTTTGTCACTTCTAAGTACCGTGTTTCCGTTGCGATACCGGACCGGTGCGCGGGCGCAACGCGTCCCGCGTTTCAACCAACTCCCGCCACCGGTCATTAAAGTGTTGTAAAAAAGAGACACTGACAAAAAATGTCAACTCTCCCGATACCTGTCCAAGGTTCCTTTTCCCATTCCCGAACGTTTACGATTGACGATGGCGACGCCGGCACGGCGCAAACCGTTGCGCTGATGTACCCGCTGATCTATCAGGGTTCCAAAGACGAACTGGTGAACGGCAAGGCGCTGGAGATTCTTTCTTCCGCGCGGATTCGCGATTGGGATTTTGCCGCACAACGACGCGCGATTTTCCACTGGTTTGTCAAAAACATTCGTTTCGTTCGCGACGTTGCGGGCGTCGAGACGCTGCGCACGGCGCGCGAAACGCTCGAGCGCGGCTGGGGCGATTGCGATTGCCAGACGATTTTGATGGGCGCGATGCTCGCGACGATCGGGAACCATGTGCGCATCACGACAGTCGAAACCGAGCCAGGGAACCCGGAGTTTTCGCACGTCTTCCTGGAAGTTCTCGAATCGAACGGCCGATGGGTTCCCGTTGACACCGCACGCGCGGGCGCGCGTTACGGCCGCGGGCCGGAGCAATACAAGCGGCGGTACGCCTGGCCGAATCCCTTCGATCCCGGGCCCGGGTTCGGCCGCATGGGCCTGAACGGCTACGGACTGGCGCAGAGCGCGAAAGAAGTTCACCAGAGTTACGCCCCAATGCAGTTGCGGAGACAAATTCGGCTGGGGCGCTTACGCGGACGGCTCGGGCAGGATGGGATCGACTGGAGCGGAATTGCTTCCGCGATTCAGGCAGGCGGAAACGCCGCCACGGGAATCATCGCCGCGTCAAACATCCCGCGGTATGGCTCTCCGTACGGCAATGTTCCGGGATTCTCCCCCTACAGTTCGCCCTACGGCGCGGCTTACCCCGGCGCCGTCCCACCGCTCGGCCCGACCGCGCCGCCGGGCTATGTGGATATCGGCGGCTCGCTTATTTCCACAACGACTTTACTGGTTGGCGGCGGGCTGCTCTTCGCCCTGATGTTGATGAAGAGGTAAAAAAAAATGCCGTACTTCCAAATGTCAACGGGGAATCCCACGGGGCAGCGTCCGTGGAATTTCGCGCTGCAAGGATTGGTGCGTTTGCGCGGCAAGCGCATGGGCTTTTATCAGCCAGCGGATTTCATCTTGCCGGCACGTACACTGGGGAAACTCGGTGCGCCGTTTATCCGCATGCAGAAGATGACTACCTCTCCCTACAGCGGAAAAGCGGATTACGGCGATCCTTCCCCCGTGTATGGTCCGTTGCACCCCAGCTTTTACAAAGGGCTCGGAGTCATCTACAACGGCTCACCTGGGATGCGTACAGTTTACTCATCGCACTTCGTATGTCCGCCGAATGCGGATTGTAGGTTCTGGACTCCCACCCCGGTCGTGAGTCCTACAGGCACTCCCGTTCCAACTTCAGGAGCAGCGCCGTTCGTGTGTCCGCCGAACGCGGTTTGCTCGCCGCTGCAGATGACTTGGCAGCAGCAACAGGCCATCAATGCGCAGCAACAAGCCGCGAATAATGCAGCAGCTACCGCCGCCCAAGTCGCCGCCGCGCAGGCTTCACAGTCCGCAGTCGCCACGCCAGCCGCAGCCGCATCGAGCTGGATCACGGATCCTTCGGAGGAACTGATCGCGGGATTTCCGAACTGGGCACTGTTGGCGATCGCGGCTGGTGGATTATTGCTGTTCACAGGAAAACGCAGATGAGACTTGCAGCCTTCGACCCTCGCACACGTTCTTTGAGCGGCCTGCGCGCATTTGATCCGCGGATCCGTTCTCTTTCGGGTTTCGGCGGTCCGCGGCTCGGCTGCACGGAGTGTAGTCACAAAATGGGACTCGGCCGCTTGAGCCGCATGGCGCGCCTTGGCGATGATTCAACGTTTACGGGACCAGAAAACATTTTCCTTGATACCGGCGTTATCGTGCCCGATGTCGGAAGCGTTGCGACCTCAGATGCTCCCTATTCCAACACGCTCACGCCGCCGCCGGGGCCGAACTACGGAATTTCTCCGCAGCAGCAAATCGCGCAAGCCGCGTATGGAACAACGAATCTTTTGCAGCTTTCTCCGGCGCAGTCCGCTGCCATCATGGCTGCCGTTGGACCGGGAGCAAGCAGCGTGCCGGCATTGACGGCCGCGCAGATCGCCGCGATACGTAGCGCCGCGCCTCCGAGCGTAGTGCCTTCGGGAACGCTTCTCGGAATCCCCACTTCGTATTTTCTCTGGGGCGGCGTGGGGCTTGTGGCGCTGTCACTGCTCGGGTCCGGGAAGAGGCGCTAATGTCCAGATACTTCCAGGCATCCACAGCGACTCCCACCGGCTGGCGTCCGTGGAACTTCGCCATGCAGGGCCTGGGCAGCCTTCGCGGCGGACGACGCATGGGGCGTCTCGGCGAGGACGCCACTGCCAGCGACGTAGGCGCCGCACAGGCGCAGGCAAATTCCATCGCCGCGCAGCTTGCGCAAGTGAATCAGGACCTGGTGGCGTCGCAAAACGCGGTGATGCAGCTTTCGCTGTCCGGCGTGGATATGAGCTCAGAAGGCCAGCTCTTGCTGCAGGCGCGAAACAAGTACGAATCCGCCGTCTCGCAGTTCACCACCGCTTACCGCGCGCTTTTCGGCACCGTGCCGCCAGGGCTGTCTGGCATGGGGCGTCTCGGTATTCCTGCGGCGACGATCGCGTGGATTGTCGGCGTGTTGGCTGCGGTGGCCGTGGCGGTCTACGAAATCAACAAAATTCTGAACACCATCCAGCAGTCCATCGCCGTGAAGCAGACGCAGGCGAACACGCAGGGCGCGGCGACTTCGCAGGCGATCGCGATGCAGAACCAGGCGGCGGCGGCGTGCGCGAGCGGAGATCCTTCCTGCGCTTCGTTGACGGCGCTGGCGCAGCAAGCCGGCGCGAACATTATTCCGGCCGGGGGCTCCGCGCCGACGGACTGGAGCTCCTGGCTGCAGCAAAACGCTTTGATGATCGGCCTGGTCTTCGGCGGGATCATCATCATCCCCAAGATTCTGAAGAAAATCTAGGAAAGAGGCACGGCATGGAACTCAAGGTAGGAGACAGAGTAGCACTCGACGCGGGACAGACAGCCGCGCGCGTGGTGGATGTCCTGGAAGACGGTTCGATCGAGGCATTGATTGAACAGGACGGGCATCCCGCAAATGGCGCAGCGACGCTGGTGCGTGCTGGAAACTTCGAAGTGATCGCCGAAGACGCCGAACTGAAACCCGTTCCTGCAGAGAAACCAGCGGAACCGATTCGGGCGGAATCTATTTTGTCGCCTCAAGTCGAAAAGCCGTGGCTGGACAGGGTCCAACTGGATCAGCTCGACGAATATCACATAGTGACACGCTGACTTTTTAGGGATACGACACAAAAGCAATGAGCGGAGAATTCAGAGTCGAGCACGTCCAAGCGAAGCCGGAAGGCTGGCGCGCGCGCACCATTTTGACCCACACCGGCCACGAAATTCGCCTCGGGTTTCCTCCGGGGCGGCGCCGCAAGGGGGCGGGACGCCTGCTGCAGATTCTTCACCCTAAATCTGAGAATCCGAGCTGCGAAGTCACGCCCCAGCGCGCGGCCGAAATCGCCGTAAAGGAACTCGGCATACAGGCAAATCCGAGCGAGCTGATCATCCTCGGCGCGAATCCTAGCGCAGACGGGACGCAGACGGACAAGTCCGCCGATCTGTACCGCGAATTCCACGGGAAAGAGCCGAGCGAAATGGTGGAGCTCCAGCGCAGCGACAAAATGCGCAAGGACTACACCGGCCTGGCGGACCTGGACGCGCTTGTTCTCGCCGACGGTTTCGACCTCGAAGAGTACGAAATCTTCCGCGCGGACATGCAGCGAGAAAACGGGAATTTCGCGCGTGTGCGTAAGCCAACGAACACCGGGCTGATCTATTTCGAGCGCCGCGACGCCGTGAAAGTCGCTTCCAACGGAGACGGCACGCAGCTCTATCTTCTCGGCGGGAACCAGGACCTGAGTTCCTGCTTGCTCGAGCTCGGCCTCGATCCCACGAAGGACTTGATCGATCTGGGGTTCTGCATCTGCATCCGCTACATCACGGAAAAGGCGCAGAACCGATACACCACCGCGATGTACTGGCACATCCTGGGCGAAGAGACGAAAAAGCCGCCGCGGATGTTCTACGACAAGCTCAAACGCGAAATCTTTTTCACCGGAGGGGAATACACGGTGAAGGCTCCGGGGATCATCAACTGATGCAGATGGGAATCCAACTCGTTTCTCAGCGGCCGTTCTTTCCGGTTTCGATGATTCGCCGAAGTCCGCGGCTGCGGCGCCTCGGCGCGCTGACGCCTACGCAGGCGGCGCAGCAAGTGATGCCGACGATCAGCGGGCGCGCGGGCTTCACGCAAAAAGTTTTCAACTACATTGTTGGGGACGTGACGCGAGGTTCCATCCTGAACTATTCTGGAGCGAATCCCGGCGACTGCGCGAAAGCGGGAAACGCTTCAAGCATCAAAGGCGCACTCACGAAAACGGGCAGCGGAATCGCGCTGAAACTTGTCGCCGCCGGCACGGTAACGGGTCCTGCAGCGCCGTTTGTGATTGCCGCCGGCGTGATCGCTGGGCTTTTCAGCGCGATTTTCAATCATCACGCGATGGCCGTCGCGCGCGAGCAAGGAACTCTCTGCGCGGCGGTGCCGGCAGCGAACGCGGCGATCGGTGCGATCGATGGCGCGGTGCAGACGGGGCAAATCAGCCCCGCTGTAGGCGCCGCGTCCATGCAGCAAATTCTTCAGGAATTTACTTCCACCGTCGCTCCGATCGCGAAAGATTGCAACGCCGCATGCGTGATGACGAAAGATGTGGGAGCCATCGTCGCGTACAAGGTGAGCCAGTACAACGATATGAGCGCAGCGCAAGCTGCTGCCGCTGCAAAGGCCGCTGCGCAGCAGGCGAAGCAGGCGGGTGCAACACCAGCTGTAGCTGCGGCTGCGGGAGTTGCGGCGAGCAACGTCGTCACAAGCCTGTCTACCAGTTTAGGCGTGCCTTCCTGGGGCGTGTATGCCGCAGCGGGTTTGCTTCTCTTCATGTTGGTGAAGCGATGAGCCTAGCAATCGCCATCATCGCGTTCACGCTCGGCGCCGCTCTCGCGGCTTACTTCCTTTATAAGCTCGCGACGATGGGTTGGACGCACGCCTGCCATTGCAGCTTTTGCAAACACTTTTTCATTGATCTCCTGGAAAAACACCAGGACCAGCAGGTCGAGGAATGCTTCTACAAAAGGGTAATTCAAAGAGCGAAAGGAACGGGAACAGTATGACGACGACGGCACCAGCGATTATGACGATCCCGCCGGCCAGCGTGGCGGACAATCTGAAGTTCCAGCAGGATTGCGTGCGGATGAAGAAATACAACTTCATCGGCGGGATCCAGCGCATCGTGCTCGAGGTTACGGACAAGATGTACATCCCCGCCGACATCCTCGAGGACTTGAAATCCGATCCGATGGGGCCGTGCATTGAATTCTTCGGGCAGGAAACGTGGCTCCCCGTCGGCCAGGTGGAAGCCGCGGGCATGCAAAATCTTTTGCTGCCGCTCGATGTGGTGCGCCGCAAAGACGGCCGCGTGGGTTTTCCGGACAAGCCGGACCGCCACTGGGTTCCCACGAAAGGGCCGGAAACGGTGAAGACGGAAACCGGCTACAAAATGATCCACGAAACGCCGCGCATGATTAAGCAGGACCTGCGCACGTTTTCGACCGGAATCCTGCGGGATACGAATTTCATCGTGTACGAGCGCGTGGCGCAAATCCTGGTAAAGCCCTACGGCTTGGCGGAGGGCTGGATCATCCGCTGCGGATTGAATCCCGCGGACAATACGCACATGACGTTTTTACTGGATCACACGACCGGCGAAGCGCATTTCTACGGCGGCCTGTACGTGATCACGCGGCCCGGGGTGCAATAAGTTGCCCTGGGTGCGCATGGTAAACCCCTCCCCTCGCAGACGGCGGGGGCATTTTGGATTCGGCGATGGGCCGGGTCGGGAAGGAGAATACATGGCAAAACACAGCAATCCGATTCTCGGTGTTTCTACCGGGGACCTGATTACGGAGACCGCGGCGGCAGTGGCGAGCGGCATCGCCACTCGCGTTGTACCGCAGATGTTCCTCGGAGCGAATAACTCCGGGCTCGTCGGGTACGCCGCGAACGCTGCGACGGCTCTTGCGGCCTCATGGGCTGCGGGAAAAATGTCGTCAAGGCTCGGGCACGCTGCGCTGCTTGGCGGTGCGGTGGCGATCGCGTCGCGGATCCTCAGCGACACGATGGGCCAGAACGCGCTGGGCGGCGGCTTGAGCGGCGACCTCGGCGGCGAGATGGGCTTCTACATCCCGTCGGATTTCGTACTGCCGACGGCGAGCCGCGCTGGCATGGATCAGTCAAGGCAGTCATTGGCCTGGAGCCTGCCAGGGCAAGCGCCCGCGGTGGTTTCGACGGCGGCCGGTTCGCAGGCAGTTGCTGCGGGCGGCGCTGGCGGCGCTAACGCTGCGCTGGCCACTGCTTCGGGGCCGAGTTCGGCGCCGGGCGTGTGGTCGAGCCCTTGGGCGGCTTGACCTAAGCGGCGCGCGCAGGTCGCGCGCATGCTTCGGGCGGCTTTATAAAAATTCTTCCGGTTTGTGTTCGCTCTGGGACGGGGCGGCACCACCGAGTATCGAATGTGCTGGGGCAAACAAAATCTGACGCGGTTTTCCCGCGTAGGAGAAGAACAATGGAATTGATTTCAAGAATGAAGGATGCCGTCAAGCAATTCGGCACTCCGTGGACCGAACGCATCGTAGACGAGCACGAGCTCGGGCGTCCCCATCTCCGCTTCCGCAACCCCGTGGTTTCGGGCGGACTGGAAGGACTGCGCCAGGCTTTGTACGACATCTACCGCGTGGACCCGGCCACGGTCGCGCCGACGGTAACGCTCTTCGCCGTGCCCGTGGGCGGAAATTATACCCAGGGCGTGGCGGTGGCGTTCCAGAAGACGCGCCTGCACACGAACATGAAGATCGGTGGTTTGCTCCAGTCGCCCAACAAGCATCTGGTGCGCTCGATCAAGGTTCGCGTGACGGGTGGGCCGGCGGCCACTTCGCAGCAAATCGTCAACCCGATCGACGCGCTGTCGTTCCTCTATGGGACTTTCGTGGACTTCCAAGTCAACGATAAGGATTACTTCATAGGCGAGCCGGCAGAGCTTCCGCAGGGCGGCGGCTTGCTGTGGATCGCGGGTTCCGCAACCACCGTTGCGGCGACGACCACCGTTTCAGGCGTCGCGAACAACGGCTGGCCGGACACGCGCGATATGTGGTCGACCGTGTACGACGGGATCTCCATCGAGCAGACGCAGACCTTCGGCGTGGTCCTGGATCCAACCCAGGAAAACACCGGAGCCTTTACCACACGCACCGCGGCGGTTCAGACGGTGAGTGCTGGCCCGGGCTTGGGTCTCAGCGTGAAGTTCGAGCTCGACGGAATCCTGTTCCGCGGGATTCAGTAGTTTTTCGGCACGGAGCGAATCGGGGGAAGGGCAGAACTGGCGCAACTGGTTTTTCTCTTCCCTGATTCGTTTGGTTTTTTGTAGTGGAATTTGCGCCGCAACGCGGCAGAGCAGAGGAAACTCACATGGCACAAGCAGCGCAGAAGGTTTGTAAAGGATGCGCCGGACGCGGACTGGTGACGAACCCTGCGCGCCAGGTGCAGGCGTGCCCTGTCTGCAACGGCAGTGGTCAGGCGCCGCAGAAGGTCTACCGCGTCTTTTTTGACTACGTTTTTCCGCAGCTCGTGCTGGCGGGTAACGCGGTCGGAAACACGGTGCTGCAGATACAGTTCGATTCCGATTTCGAATGGATTTGGATTGTCGGCTCGTCAACGGGGACGTACACCATCCAGATCAACGACTCGTCCACCGGACGCAACCTGTCGAATTCTCCGGTAAACAACGTCAATTTCGTTGGTACGGCGCAGTTGCCGTTCCCGCTGGTCGAGCCGTACCTGCTTGCGCGGTCCACCACCATCACCGCGGCGATCACGGACACCAGCGGCGCGGGCAACACCATCCAGCTCGTCTTCCGCGGGTACAAACTCTTCCCGCAGGATGCCCCAGAACAGGGCGCAGCCGGACAGGTGTTCCAACGGCAGTCGGGAGATTAACCTTTGCCGCAACGAGCGCAGACAGTCTTTCATCAGGACCGTGTGCCTGGCGTCCCTGGACGCTGGGCGCTCGGCTTGTGGCTTACCTTTCGCAAGCTCGCGACTTCGGCATGGGTTCCCGGGCAGCGTTTCCGGATGGGGCTCCACGGCCGACAACCGTACTGGTTCAACTTCGGTTTCCCGAACGCGACATTTGCGCCGATGGCACCGCAGTCCAACCAAGATGATCGCGTAACCTGCGTTAACGATTTCATCGTGCTGGCCATTATGGGCAGTGCCACGGATCAAGTTACCGGCGCGACGAATTTCGATTTCAGCGCTCTACTTTTCGATTCCGGAGCGCAAGAGCTCTGGACCGAAGTGAACGCACTCGGCGCAAACCTTGCCGGAACGGCACAGCATCCCTTCATCCTGCGCCGGCCGCATCTCGTAAAGGCGGGTTCGCCGATCGTCGCGCGATTCCATAACTTTCATTTGGTGAATAACAATGCGCCGCAGATTTCTCTGTTCGGAGTTTTGGGGGTTCCGCACTGATGGGTTCACCACGTCAAGGGCTGGACGGAAGCGTCGGAGCGTATCAGTCGAACCTGAACAAGCAGGATCTCTGCCCCGTAGCGATCCGCAAGCTGCCGCCGTGGCTTTTCGCTACAGCCTCGAGCCGTAACCTGATTCAAGTCGCGGCGATCAGCATTCCCGCCGTCAGTGTCGGCGCCTTCACGCCGATTGTGGACTTCAAAATCGATCCCGGGAAAAACGGCGTCATCAAATGGTTCGCCAACCAGTACGTCGGCGGCGGCTTCACCGACGGCAGCGGCTCGCTGATCTGGCGCCTGGCGATTGATGGCGTGGCGGTTCCTGGCTTCGAAAATATCATCGTTTCGCTCGGGACAAATCAGATCCCCAGCGAAATCGCTCCCGTACGGCTCTTTGCCGGCCGGCGCGTGCAGCTCCTGGTCACGAACGTCTCGATCGTACCGGCGGGGCAAATCATCGAAGGCGGAATCCGCGGCTGGCTGTATCCGAAGGATGAGGAGCCCCCCGCCGCGCTGTACTAGAAATAATTGGAGGCTTCATGTCTCGCCACTCGCCACTCGCCACTCGCCACTTCCTCGTAAGTGCGCTCTTCTCGTTGCTCGGGCTTCTCGCGCCTGACTCCGCGCATGGGCAGGTTACATACACTTCGCCGCAAAATGTTCAAGCTACGCTCGCGACGAGCCTTCAGTGCACGGGTTCTGCGCAAACTTTTGCAACTTCATCCCCAACGTTGAATAACCTGGGGTTTCGCAATCTCGGGCAGACGCAGCACTTCATTACAATTAGCGGAGCGGGGAACACGTTCCTGCAGGCGGAGATTGATGGAATCGACACCCAAGGCAACGTAACACGGATTTCGGATGTCCTCGAAGTGCCGTCAACAGCGCCAAATGGAGCGCTCTCTGGTTTTGGATACTGGCCGAACATTCAGATTAAGGTTACATGCTCTTCGAATGTAGGGAGCACGTTCACTCTAAGCTATTCGGGAACATCCGCGACGTTTCCTCAGAATGTTGGCGGCGCGCTGACTTCGCAGATCGACAAACTGTCTTTTATAGGTCAAGCGGCCAATGCCAACGTTTCCGACAACTATCAGACGCCGTACGGCAACAGCTTCGGGCAGATTTTCTTCGCCAACAATATTACGCAAAACATTTCCACACTAACAGTGACGTGTAGCGGCAACGGACTGACCCTTTCTACTAGCGTATTCACATTGGCGCAAGGTACGAACACGCAAATTATCCCAGTCCTGGCGGCGGCGTGCCCTAGAATCACTTTGGCTTATACAAGCGGAGGAGCGACAGCGGCAACATTCACGCTGGAATACGTTTTCTACCCTCCTGGGACGCAGAACAGTTTGAGTTCCGCAAATCTAGGGTCCAGCAGCGCTCCTCCGATTCAGGTGATTAGCGACACGATTGCACTGGCTGGATATGGATATGGAACCCTCACGAACCCGACAACCAACCAGGTCCTCGTTCATACGTGGATTCCAAGCACGGCGAAGCAGATTTATTTCGATAGGGTTGTCATTTCCACCAACACCGCCATCGAATTGAAGGTAAACCAGACCACGACTTCAGGGACATGCACAGGACTGACTTCGGTAAATCTGAAAACTGGGGCAAACGGATCATTGCTTTCTGCCACTGATCAAGGGTGTAGCGTGCTTCCCAGTGTTGCCGGAACCCTGGATGACCTTTTCCTGGCCGCAAATACGACGCAGACAGTGGATCTACGCGGGCTCATAGCTAGTGCCGCTAACGCCGGCGTGGAAGTCATCGTGCCCACTGCTACTACCGCAGTCGTCACGGCCGTGACCTATTTCTACGAAAAATAAGTTATGAGAAAAGCGCTCTATTTCGCGGCGTTTCTTCTTGCGGCGTTGCCGGTAGCGGCGCAGACGACGGCCGTCACGGGAACGATCACGGACCCGAACGGGGTGCCATATTCTTTCGCGAGCGTGAACGTTTCGTTGACGCCGGCGTCTGCAGGTCCGGCATTGTGCGGTATCAACCGCATGGGCTCCGTTCCGACGTTCACCACGAACGTTTCCGGATTCTTCAGCATCAACCTTTGCCCGAACGCTTCCGTTACTCCCAGCGGCTCGCAGTGGCTCTTCAGCGTCGCGATCTTCCCGGGCATTGAGCCGCCAGCCGGCCTCGGTCCGCAGTCGTTTAGCTTGGCCATCACCATCGCCGGCGCGTCTCAGGATGTCAGTGTAAGCCTTTCTGGTGTCGCCCCAGTTCTCAGCCTCGGCGCTGGCGGCGTGGGTCTCACGCATGCAAATACATTCAACAATGGGGGTAACGCTACGCAACCATATGTTGGGACGACAGGCCCAGTCACGCCACTCTCTATTGAGGTGCAAGGCGGAAAATCTTCCTTCAACATTAATTCTCCAGATGTTTATCTTCACAGATTAGACAGTACGGTTGGTACTGGTGGCGCGTCTCCAGCGGGTTGCACGGCGCAACAGTTATTTTCTCCTTGCGATGAGCTTCCTGTCAGAATTGAGTTTTCCAATAAGCAAACGACTGGCGTCATTCCCAATATGGTTGGTTTGTCTATCGCCGGTAACGGCTTCGCGTCAAACACACCGATTGCGGGATTCGTAGGCAATTTTGAAATTGGCCTCGGTATCTATACGAATGATGCTGCTGTGCCGAACGTAGTGCATTTGCGAGGCGAAAACACGGTCCAGTTGATACAGGGATTGCCAGCACAATTCGCCAATGGGACAAACAGTACCCGTTCAGTTTTTGGAAAGGAAATAGACCAACAAAACTCCAGCGGAACGGACGCGGTATTCAACGGCACCATCGGCAACTATACCGGAGGGATAAGCCTGATCTCTGCGGGGAACAGCAACACCGTAGGATTGTTCATCTCGACGAACAACACACCGTCAGGCAAGGGGTATCTAAACGGCATTGAAATGAACGCTGCCGTGAATTGCGGCATCTGTATCCACACAAATAATAGCGCTGGAATCGCTGTTCCTGCATCTGCCATTCACCTAGCGACTCCAGGGGCAAATGGGCTAGTGGTCGGAGCAGGGACTATTACAGAACCACGAAGCTCTGGTGACACGGCAGGCAATCCGACTATTGGTATCTTGCTTGACGCCAAGGGCACGGCAGGCGTCAATGAAACGCAGAACTCGAATAGCTTGGTGCTCTGCGCGAAAACGGCGGCTACTACCTGCACGAACTGGCATTTGTTTCAAACCGGAGCGGATAACGTCGTGCATCTTCAGACTCCGCTTAATACTGAAAGATTTGTCATTGACGCAAACGCTAATCTGGCGATTGCGGGGAATCTTAGCTTCTCTAGAAACTTCTCTGGATCGAATGCGTTCACCTTTTTAGGCACTCCAACTGGGGCAAGGACGATTGCCGCTCAAGATGCCAGTGGGACGTTGCCACTGATAATCGCCAGCGGCACGTCTACGATGGCCAGCGGTGCCATCGGCAACGCGGCTTGCGCCGCTGCCGTCACCACGGCTGCAACCAACGCCCTGACGACAGACACGATTTCTTGGGCCTATGCCACAGCTCCATCTCTTACAACGGATGCGCTACTGACGATTGCGCCATATGTGACGGCAAACAACGTGAACTTCACGCGCTGTAACCCTACGGCCAGTTCGATCACCGGGACGGCCATCGTGATTAATTGGAGGGTGATTCGATAGGACAACCCATGCGTAAACTACTCAGCCTTATTGTTCTTCTGCTTGCGGCGGTTGGAGCGCAGGCACAGTCAACGGCGGTGACGGGAACGATCACGGATCCTAACGGGCTGCCCTACTCTGGCGCGGTGATCAATGTGCAGCTCGCGCCGGCGCCGTCCGGGGCCGCGAGCTGCGGAAATAGCACCCTCCAATCGCTTGGTTCCACAGACGCGGATGCAAACGGTACTTTCGCCCTGAATCTTTGCCCGAATGCTTCGATTACTCCTGGCGGCTCGCAGTGGCAGTTCAACGTTTCTGTTGCTGGCATTCCTCCGCCCAGCGGTTTCGGGCCGCAGACGTTTAGCGTGCTCGTCACCATCGCGGGCGCATCGCAGAGCGTCAGCGCGGCACTCTCCGCCGCGGCGCCGGCACTTTCGCGCATCACCGGAGGCGGTGGCGGCACTCCCTGCGTGCTCACGGCGAATTCGCTTCAGATCAATAATGGCGGCGCGTTCGGTTGCATCTCCACGCTGACGTTTTCCGGCGGCGTCCTCACCGGCGCATCCGGGCTGACGGTGAATCTTGCCGCGGCGAACCTGAAACTCCCTGCGGCGGCCGGGTTCGTTTCCACGGCGACGAACAGTATCGGGCTGGATACCAACGCGCAGAACGTCCACATCTTCGCGAACAGCGTGGACAACATCAATCTGATGTCGCCCGCCTCGGGAACGTTCACGAACGGCGACGCAGCGACAATTTCAGTCGTGTCTGGCGTGATCACCATCGCCGATTTTGGCGCTGCGCCGGTTACGAATTTCAATCAGTTGGTGGGTACGGCGGGCGCTGCACAACTTACGCTTACGACGAACGGTGACATTCCCGCTAGGATAGGCGGTGTTCTTGCGCGCTTGCCGCAAGGATCTAGTGGGCAGGTTCTTAGCGTTGTTGGCGGAGTCCTCCAATGGGCGACTCCTGCGGCCGGCGGAACCGTCACGCACACACTCTCAGCTTTGACGGCGAATCAGTTCCTCTGCGGCAATGGCGGGGCGGACATCAAACTGGCCGACACGAACGGCTGTTTGTATCCGATGGGCACGATCACCACAGACATCCAGCCGCTGAAAGTTACCTGGACACAGAACGCCGCCGGCGTGGTCTTCAACGGGATCGAGATCGTGGTGACGGATACCGCGCACGCCTCTGGCAGTCAAATCTTTCAAATTTTCGGGGGTTCCGCTGCAACCACGAACCTGCTCAAGCTGGATACTGCCGGGAACCTGGTCATCAATGGTTCGTTGACCACCGGCGTAGCGGGCACCACCGGCTCGATCGCGCTATCCGGCAGTACCAGCGGCACGATCACGATCAAGCCGCAAGCGGTTGCTGGAACTTACGAGTTCGACCTTCCGATCACGGCTGGGACTGCCGGGCAGGTGCTCACTTCGCAAGGTGGTGGTGGTACGGCGATGACGTGGACAACGCCTAGCGGAAGCGGAACAGTCACGAACTTTACCTCCGGGAACTTGTCTCCGGTATTCACCACCAGCGTTGCTACGCCAACGACAACTCCGGCCTTGACCTTTACTCTTTCCAATGCGGCGGCGGGAACGTTTCTGGGAAACAACACTTCGGCAGCGGCCGCACCAGCGTACGTCACGCTTTCGGCGATAAATCCACAGACCTCCACGTATCAGGTCCTGGCCTCGGATTTCTCTGCCTACAAGACGATCAGCGTGGCCAGCGGAACGTTTACGGTCACAC
>Ga0307479_10000361_pt1 | contig 40850 bp, 37 predicted proteins | sample atmos_gasesECM4C_FD_203743 | JGI IMG/M metagenome (GOLD analysis project Ga0307479, IMG submission 203743) | Hardwood forest soil microbial communities from Morgan-Monroe State Forest, Indiana, United States - atmos_gasesECM4C_515 | ecosystem: Environmental > Terrestrial > Soil > Temperate...
GAGCTCGGGCCCGAAGCCGCCGGCGACCACTTTCCCGTCCTCGCCAAGTCCGATCTGGCCGGACGTGGCGATCGTTTGTCCAATCCGACGCCATGGGCTGAAAGGTCCGACCGTCTTTGTCATGAATCGCTCCTCCCTATTTCTTTTCGGGCTGGGCGACCAACTGCGCGACGCCTCGTCCGAATGACCAGTTCTCCCTTTGAACTTCGACCAAGTTGATGAACACGTCGTCAGGAACCACTCCGGCCTTTTCTGCCAGCAGCTCCGCTGCACGGCGATACAGGGCCACCTTCTGTTCGGTGGTTCGGCCGGCGTTGAAAGTCACCTGCACCAGAACGATGCCGTCAGTGCGGTGCATCGCCATGAAGCTCTCGTCGTAGATCAGGGTCTTCGAGTGGTGGACTGTGAACACCTGAAACCGGTCATCGGCTGGGACGCCGCAGGTGGTCACGAGCGCCTCGTGGATCGCGTCGCCAATTGCCCGGAACTCTCGCTCTGACCTTCCCTCGTTGACATCGATTCGAACGAGCGGCATCTGCTACCCCTTTGAACTACCGCCTTGGAGCTGCCGTGGAGCAGGCACGCGCGGTCCGGTTGCACGTGTAGACACCAGTGCCTCAGCGATTTAGCCGGTCCGTAGCCGCCTAAATCTGGTCGCCGTCGGTGTCAGTACTTCGGTGAGGTTGTCCGCGATGAGGCGGAGGCGGCAGGCAGAAAATGGCGATGTGCGGGAAGAGGTACTCACGCGTGCTCGCTCCGGAGATGACGTGGCCTTCGAAGAGCTCGTCAATCCCTATCGTCGGGAGCTACAAGCGCATTGCTATCGGATCCTGGGTTCCGTCGCCGACGCCGAAGATGCGTTCCAGGAGTCACTCACTGCTGCGTGGAAGGGCCTGGCGGGATTCGAGGGCCGAGCCTCGTTTCGCACATGGCTTTACCGAATCGCCACGGGCCGCTGCCTGAACATGCTGCGGGCCACCAGGCGGTCACCTGGAGGTGCGGAGCGGGTGGTTGGTCAGGCGCCAGACTCCACTCGATTGGGTGAGGTTCTCTGGCTGGAGCCGTATCCCGATGCCTTGTTGGGCGAGGTTTTGGATCCGACGGCGGGACCCGAAGCGCGGTATGAGCAGCGGGAAACCATATCGCTGGCTTTCATCACGGCGCTGCAAGTGCTGGCACCGCGCCAGCGGGCAGCCCTGATCCTGACTGACGTCCTGGGCTTCTCCGCGCGCGAGGTGGCCGACATGCTCGAGACGACGGAGCACGCGGTGTACGGCGCCGTCAAGCGAGCACGCGCTACGCTCGCCCGCCAACTACCGACCGCTGAGCCGCCGCCGCTGCCGAACTCACCAGCCGAAAAGCAAGTCGTCGACCGATTAGTTCGTGCCTGGGAGGAATGCGATACCGACGCGCTGGTGGCTCTTCTGACGGAGGACGCGTGGGTGCGGATGCCACCGAGACCTGGTGAGTACCGCGGCAAGGAGAAGGTCGAGCGCTGGTTTGCGACAGTTACGTTCCGCGATGGTCGGCGCTACCGGCTCCTCCCTACTCGTGCAAACGGACAGCCCGCATTCGGCGTCTATCTCTACAGCCCGTTACGTCGCGTGGCTCACGGCATCGAACTCATCGTGGTCACCTTGGCTGGTAAGCGGGTCAGCGCAATCACGCTCTTTGAGAGCGGCGAGATGGCGCGATTCGGCCTGCCGCGATCGGTGAGATGAGGCGCTGATCCGAGGCCGGTCCAAGAGTCCGCTACGTACCGGTCTTGGCGGGGAGTACCACCTCGCTCCGTGGGCTGCTGACTTTCGCCACGACATACGGGTCCTCCGGCGCGCACTGGTCGCGAACATCCACCTTCCCCGAACCGTGTCGGTGCCGTGTCCTCACGTGTCCGACAGACTCCCGCGTCGTCCTCGCGAATACGAAATCGACCGGGCCGGTGTCCCTTGGTGACCCGGTAGAGCCGTCGGGTGCCGGGAATGCGTGATACAGCTGTGATAAGGCGGGGATGCTCGCGGCCCCTGTCGGCTTCTCATGGATTGGATGATCAACGACAGCCCCGTGCTCATTGGACTTTGTCGTGCTGATTCGACCTGCTGCGCCGGAATGAGATCCGAAGACCATGACCGCTAACAATCCGGAGTGAGATAGACGGCCATGCGCTTCTGATTGACGTGGAGCCCGCTGATCGATGGCCGTTATGGCAACTAGCGACAGGCCCCGCGCCCTAGGGCGATCCAGCGTGAGCGCCTGACCTAGTTCGTCCCCACTCCCTGGTCGTTCATGAGGGTCGCGGGGCGTTGACCTGAGTCCAGTGCAGGCCCCCGTCGGAGGTCATGGCAAGGCCACTAAGTTGCCCCCCCGCACTGCCCATGAACAGCTCCGCCCAGCCGTGCTTCACATCGACGAACTGTGGCTGGGAGACCCAGTTGTCCAGCTGCTGATAAACACTTTGCCAGCTCTGACCGGCGTCCGAGGATTCCCACACGGTGTCCGGAGAGGCAACCCACCAGTGGGACGTGTCCTGGAAGGTGACGAGCCATGGGGGTATAGACGGGCAAGGCGATGATCGTCCACGAGGACAGTACGCCGGGGGCGTGACCGAACGCCACGTGGTTCCACCGTCGGTCGATGTGTACGCGAACGAATTCGTCGGAATGCCGACGCCCTGCGAGTAATCGGTGTACGCGATGACTCCAACCCCGGGCAGCAGGCCGACAGTGGTGTCGACGACCAAACCCGGTCCGGATGGAGTGGGCAGGGCGTGCGGTTCCCAGGACGCGCCACCGTCGACAGTCGAGTAGACGGTGGGTTCGGGCGCTCCCGCAGCTGCAAGCCAGCCCTCGCCTGGCCGCCGGAACTGCAAGTGACCAGCCCCACCATCGTTTGCCCAGGCGGCTCCTTTCGGCCAGGCCAACTCGGTCCAGGTGCTTCCACCGTCGATCGTGACCAAGAAATGGCGCAGCAATTCTTGGTCTCGTTCTGAGGCCAGCAGCCAGCCGTGCGACGAGTCGCTAAATGTGACCAGGTTCACCTGGTACGGCGGCAGCGGGACCGGGTCCCAATGGGTGCCGCCGTCGCTGGTTCGATACAGCCGGTCCGGGCTCCCGATCCAGATCACGCCCCGTTTGCTGTCAAAGAACTTGAACTCGTCGAAGCCGGGAATAGCGAGGTCAGCACTGAGCTGCATGGTCCAATGCTTCGCTCCGTCGGTGGTCCTGTAGACATAGAACCGAGTCGGTGGGGACGTGGCGACAAGGAGAGCCCACCCTGTAGTTGCGCTTATGAAGTCGTACTGGGCCCCATACCGGGCCGGAATCGTCGCCGGGCTTGGCGACCGGGGGGCCGCCGGCGGCTTCGGCAGTGACGGCAACGCAGGATGCAGGTAGATGAGGCTCGCAACCACTACCGCTGCCAGCGACCCCGCGATGAGCGGCAATGCCTGCCGGCCACGCCGGCTGGGCTCAGGCGTGTCCATCTAGATCGTCAAGGTACAGCCTTGTGGCTTGCAGGAGGGTCTCTTCTATTCAGAACCGGAGTTAGGTCGGTCGAGGGCGGACGGTAAGCCGGGTTCTACATTCGGCCTACTCATTCGCGCGCCGTATCGCAACGCGGGAAGACCGCCCCGGGAAATTTGTGATACGGCTGTGATACGGCGCCCTCCCTGCACCAGCCGTCGCGCCGGAATCGTGTTCGGATTTTGGTCGGGGCCCGGGATTTGAACCCGGGGCCTCACGGTCCCGAATCACGCGACGGTTCATCCACACATGCCGGTTTCTGCGTTTTTCAGTTCGATTCTTCAAGTCGACGCGCCCGGCTCGTCCAGATTTGCACGAATCTTCAGCCGGATTACTACATGAAGTACTACGGAATCCAGGTCGTCCAGACGGTTCCAGAGTGATCAAGCGCTGCGATCGCCCCTGGATCGGCCGGCGCCAGCAACGCGTATGCCGCGCACACGGAAGCGCTTGCCTTTCCCTGAAGCTTCCTTGAGCAGCTGGGTTGTCCGTTGATGGGAGAGCCCCAGCACGCGTCCCGCATCACGCACCGTCAAGTGAGCGGTTCACGCCTCGAGGCCGCGGCAGGTCTGGGGTCTCGCGGACATCTTCACTCTGGTGTCGAGCCAAGCGTGAGCGCGATTCCTCCGAGTAGCGCGCCGAATGAGTCGCGAGCACGGGGCGCTTTGAAGGGACGGGGGGCAATACGCATTGCGATAGAACCCATCGGCGGAGTCGGCAGTGGCGCCCTCCGTCCCCCGCGCGGTGTACTCAAGGGCAGCGCTCCGCGCAGATCGCGCGCAGCCGCAACCCGGGCGCCCATCGGGGGCGGATGCGGAGAGCAGAACCGTCGCAGAATCGTAGCGGCGATTGTGCCGTGCTCGAAGGTGTCTTTGAGGACCAGGCCGGCCGGCGTCCACGGCGAAACGACGAACGCCGGCACTCTCGGTCCGAGCTTTCCGCTGTTCTGACCGAGCAGCGGTGTCGCATTGTCCGGTGGCTCTACGTGATCGTAGAAGCCGCCGTGCTCGTCATAAACAATGATGAGCATCGTCTTCATCCAGTTCGGATTGGAGTCGGGATTCAACAGGGTCGACACGATCTCGGCGATGAAGCGCTGGCCCTCCTTAAGGTCGGAGGGAGGGGCATCGTCGTTGTCCTGTGGTGAGTTCACGCCCGCGGGTAGGTCGCCGAACAAGGGGTCGATGAAGGTCACGCTCGTCAGTCCGGCCTTCGCCGCTGCTTTGAAGCCTTTTGCCGGATCGCTGTACTCGAGCACGTTCACAAGGTCGAAGGAGTATTTAGTAAAGGCGCGCATCACGCTCGCGCGCTGCTGGAAATATTGCCAGCTCACACCGCGCGCGGTCAGATGGTCGAAGAGTGTTGGCATCTCTGAGGGCGTGAAGTCTGTGTACAGGGGAGTGTCGACTTCCGGCTCGCCGTAACTGTCACGGTTCAGATCACCCGTTAAGGTCACAAACCGATTCGGCCATGTAGGACCGACGTGCGAGCAGAACCAGTGATCGCAAATGCAATATTCGCGAGCCAGCATGTCGTAAGTCGGGAGCTCGTGGGCGGCGTAGTAACCCATAACCAGCTGCAACATGGCCGGATCGTCGCCGACCTTCTTCTTTGCGAAGTCCGACACGAAATGATTCATGCCGTCCGCCATTTGCGACCGCACGCTCTCGTGGCTGTGGTCTGGGCTCATGGCCTCGGAGGTGAAGACTCCGGTATCGAACAGCCGGACCGGGTAGTAAAAACGGCCGTTGTAATAGTTGAACTGGGTCCGGTTGCCGTCGTTCTCCCACTTGAGACCCTCGACGTCGCTGCGACCACCCTCCCTGCTGAGATAGCCAAGCATGTGATCGAACGAGCGGTTCTCCATCATCACCACGACGATGTGATCGATCTTGCTGAGGTCACCTGGCGTGGTCGCCGGCGGCAGCGGCCCGGGCAGGCCACCACCTAATGGAGCAGGGCGAGCCGGAGGCTTCCAGATTGTGTCGCCGTCGCCGCGCGGCGTGTAGATGGAGCCGGGAAATAGCGGCGCGTCGTGCAGGGTGAGGTGCAGTGGACTCCAGGCCGAAACTGCTTGCGCATCAGTCACCGTGACGACAATCGTGCTGACGCTACCGTTGCCTGAAGGGACGCCCGAGATGACCCCGGTGGGAGACATCGATAGCCCCTCGGGCAAGCCGCCGGCGGACCAATGATGCGGAGCGCTGCCACCCTCGACGGCAATGACCGCTGCGTAAGGCTCACCCGCTACGCCGTCGGGCATCGGGCTCGGCGTGGTGATGCTGAGTCCCACCGGGTTGATTGCCAGGATGTAGGCGCGGAATGTGTGGGCACCCAACGAATCCTGAGCAGAGGCCTGAAGGCTGTACACGCCGGGCGCGGCTGGCGCTCCGCTGAGTGTGTCGCCGGCGAACGTCATGCCGGGAGGGATCGTTCCGGCCAGAGTCCAAATGTACGGGGCCGTGCCGCCGACCGCAGCCAACTGCTGCGAATATGGCTGGCCGACGACGCCGTTGGTCACCGCACCAGTGGTGATGGTCAAGATCGACGGAGGATCTGGCGGAGCCATCAATCCTTCGGACGCGGCAGCCGGCGCCTGGCCGACGTAATCGATAACGATGTCGCCCTGCGGCGCAGGCGGAGGCGTCGCGGGTTGGGAGCTGTTCGGGTCGTAGTAGACGTTCCATACGTCAAAGCCTGCCCCAAGCAGCCACGGCGTGAGCGCTGCGCCAACCTGCTCGGCATGAAGATTGAGAAAGTTCTCGGCGCCCTTGAGGGCATCATGTACCTTCCCTGACACCTCTTCTTCGACTTCGCCATTGGTGTCGTACATCTGCGAACCGAAGTCAGTGGCCACCTCGCAGACGTAGCCCACATTGGTGCCCATGACATCGCCGACAATGCCTGGAACTGTGGTGAGGAAGAACTTGATGTTGATGGAAAAGTCGTGGACGTTGATGTCGAAGCCGTATGCGCTGCCGGACATCGGCTCGCCGTTGATGCCGGTGAAGCTGACTGACAACAGCACATAAGTCATTGGCCCAGGATTTCCTGCGTAACCCCCATCCGATGAATCGATGCTGAGACGAATGTCGCGCACCATGATGTTCGGCAGCGTCACGAGGAAGTGGCTGTCCAAGATGACGTCCTTGTCGGACAGGTGGTAGTAAGTCGCCAGCTCAGGATCGAAATGGATCAGCAGGTTGTTCTCTTCAAAGGAGATCGAGATGTAGTTGCGGCCGTTCCAGTTGTTGTCGAACCCTTGCTGGAAGAATGCGAGGGGGATGCGCCGCGTGAGGATCGGCAACACGCTAGGGAACATCAGGTTGACGATGTAGTTGTAGGTGCCCGGCGAGGTGTTCGGCGCAAGCTGCATCCGCACGCGCCAGGTGTTGTCGCCATCAGAGGGGGTCTGTTGCAGCGGCAAGCTGTTGGTCCCGCTTGCAACCAGCTGGTCGCCGTGCAACAGGTCGATCATCAGGTCGCCGATCGGCGTCGAACCCGCACCCCCGCCTCCATTACCGGGCGCCCTCAAGATTGGCCCCGAGGTGACAAAACGACCGCCTATGCCTCCAGGCTGTGTGGTTCGGAGTACTGGAGTCGGCTGGCCCGGGAGGCCATGCGTCCCGGGTTGGCCTGGGTCGCCGGGTTGGCCGGGTTGACCGGGCTGACCGGGTGGCGGGATTACCTGCTGTGCGCTGGTGAGGAGAAACTCGCCCGGCATCATGGTTGGGAGTCGGTAGATCCGGACATCGCCCGGCTGAAGGCTGATAAGGGTCGAGAGGCGCCAGTACGCGTATTCAGTCATCGCCCAAATTCTCCGGTTCGGACGTCCCCTTAAAGGGCGTCAGGTTTGGCGGGTATCATCCCAAGTCTTTCGGGTCACGTAGCGCGAGGTGGTGTAAATCCAGCCGTGTGGTCCGGTCATCAGGCTCAGCCGACTCGAGCTCGAGCAATGCCTCGACCCACCTGGCAGATCTAGTGTTTGCGAATCGGACGGGTGGGTCCAACTCAAGCGAGGCAGCGCAGTTACTGTGAAGCGAATCTGTCTCATAGCGTGTCATTTTGGTGGGAACGGTTCGCGAGACCTTGAGAGGCTCGCTTTAACAATGGGTTATCAAAGCGGCCCTCTCCCCTATCGCACTCTTCCGACAGCAACATACATATGGAGGACGCGCCCGAAAAGCCGAAGATATCCGGCCATTCACGTCTAGGAGAGCGAACGTAGAGCGTCTACCAGCCATTTTCTGGTGTATGCCATTGCACCATTCAGCCTCCTGTTGAATTGCCGCCCCTCCGCAAGGTGTTGTGGCCGAGGCTGGGGCAGCGCCAGACGGCCTCGGGGTTAGGTCCTGCGCGGTGCGGCTCGTGGTGTCTTCGCCTGCGCGAAATTGGCCGTGAACAGGTAACTGGTCGCCAGGCTGCGGTAGGGGCGCCATTTGGCCGCGATGGCGAGGACCTCTTGCTGGGTGGGGAGGTGGTCGAGCCGGTACGCGGCCTTGACGGCCTTGCGCACCCGCAGGTCGCCCGGCACGACGACGTCTTCTCGGCCGAGCAGGAGAAGGGCGCCGTGCACGGTCCAGGGGCCTATCCCCGGGATCATCGTGAGTTCTTGCACGATCTCGTCGTCGGGCAGGCTAGTCAGCAGCTTCGGGTCCAGCCGCCCGTCCGTCAGGCGCCCGGCGAGGTCGCGCAGCGTGCCGACCTTCCGCCGCGATAGCCCGGCCTTGCGCAACTTGGCGGGATCGACACCCATCAGTTCGGTGACCGATGGCAGATGGCCCCCGAACAGCGCCTCGACGCGGGCTAGGTTTCGGCTAGTCGCCGGGATTGACAGCTGCTGGCCGGTGATCTGGAACAACAGGGCGCCGAAGAGGTCTGTCGGCAGCACCAGGCCGAACGGGTTGTCCAGCCGCGCTTGGGCAAAGTCGAAGTCCGGTCGTTCGTCGATAAGCCGCGCCAGCACCGGGTCGGCGTTGCGCAGGTAGGAGCGCGCTCGCCGCAGCCAAGCCACGCGCTTGGAATGCTCGGTCACCAGACGGACGCTCCTCTCCCGGCGAGCGTGACGGTCATCACCGCCGCGCTCGGGATTGACGATGGAGACAGTCGTTCCTCCCCCGCGCCGCGGGAGCCGCGTGCCCGATGGAGAACTGCCAGGCGGCTCGCGGGATCCAGTTGGCGCGATCGGCTGGGGCTGCTTGCCAGTGGGCAAAGCCGAGTTGTCGCTTTTACCGCCGTGGTGGACTCGAACCACTTCTTCCGCGCTTACGGGCGCCAGACGACCTGTACCCGTCTATGTGGCCTGCGAGCGTCCTGGGTTTGGCTCGCTGCTGCGTTCGCAAGGAGTCTGGGGCATCGAGTTCTTCCGTCGTCATCTAGCCCACATTTACCAAGACGTCTCTCCCTTCCACCTTGACCCCAAACACTCGCTCAGGAATCTGCGCCGGAGGTCCGACAACGGCGCCGGTCCTAACGTCGAACTTTGAGCCGTGTAATGGACACTGAACGACGAAGCCCTCGAGCTTGCCCTTCGCGAGTGGCCCTCCAGCGTGGGTGCATTTGTTGCTGAGTGCATAAAAAGTCCCGTTGACGTTGGCCAGCATCACATCGATTCCGCCAACACTGACCTGCTTCATGCTTCCGTTTGGTATGTCTGAAGTAGCCGCCACCTTCTCGAAACCCGACCGATCCGGGCCGGATGACGCCGTGGCCCTCGCAGACACTTCCGCCGGACCATCGGGGGCCTTACTCGTGACTTCGATAGACATCTTCGCCAGCTCGGTCGGGTTCAGCGATGCAAGCATCCACTTCATAAAGCCCGTGAACCGGTCAGGAGACAGATGCCCTGACATCGCGTCCCTGATTGACGTGAGTTGGTCGTCAGTCAAGTACCTATTCATTAGCGGAATAAGTTCCTTCTCCTCGCGAACCAAATGAGTCAGGTATCGGGCAAAGAAGTCATTAACAGCGAGAGTCAGCTGTTTTCCTCGGGCAATCCGTTGAGTTGGGGATTCGACCCCCTTCAGTTCATCGCACATCGTCGAAATGTCTCGCAGCTCCGTGGCAAACCCGTGGTGTTCCTGCAGCAGGTCGGTGATCAGCTTCGAATCAGACTTTTCAACTGCGGGAAACAGATAGAGATCCTCTGCCTTGGCATGACTGTGCAGGAGGCAAAGAATGCAACTCGCGGAGAGAGCTGAAGAAAACTCGTAAATCAGCTCGTTGAGCACAAGCTGGCTCTCGGCGCCATCGGAAAAGTCTGTGGTTTGCAGTCTACTTCCAACGTCGTAGATCATTAAACGAAGGGCTTTGTGAATTGGCGTCAGGAAGTCGACAGAAGACAACTGGTTTGGTCTTTGACTTAGTGCCAATAGTTCCTATCTCCCTTCATTGGCCACTGGCGAAGTCCACCGACTTCGGTCACGCGGCATGCGGAAATGAACTGGCGGATCAGGACATGTGCTTAGCGAACCAGTCAAGCATCGGCGCAGGACGTCTTTGGAACTCCAGGTAGCCATCCCAGCGGGCGGTCGTGCCCTCGATCCACTGGAGCTTCTTGTCGGCTACTGGAATGCTGTCGTACATCGCCTGGACGTCGCTCGGGTCGGTGACACTATCTCGGCGAACCTGGTACAGGAACGTCGGCACGCGAACGTTTTTGGCCCACTCTTGCGGGACTCTCCGGTCGAGACCGACGCTGGTGTTCAAGCGGATTAGAGTGTCGAAGTCGTCCAAGCGGTCGCCGAGGCCAAGCAGGGCCAGCCGGCGCTGGACGATGTACCGGGGCGTGACTGGCTGCGGCGACACGAGGCAGCGCACACCGTCGAACGCCTCAGGAAAGCGCGTCATCGCGGCGAACGTCGAGACTCCACCCATGCACCGGCTGAAGAGCCCGATGATCATGTCGCGGGTGTCGGATCGCGTCCGCGCGTACTCGAGCGACCCGACGACGTCACGGCTCTCAGTGAACCCGTGGGTGGTGACCCCGCCGTTGGCGGCGCTGCTCATGCCGTGGTTGCGCAGGTCGTAGGCGAGCACGTTGTAGCCCGCGTCGTGGAGGATCTTGTAGTCGGGGACGAGGTCGACCTCGAAGCCGTTGCCGCTCGCCGCCCAGTCGCCATGCCAGGGCTGAAGGTGGGTGGGAATTCCGGACCGGCTGAAGCCCAACGGATGGTTGGCGATGATCAGCTTGCGGGACCCGGAGGCAGGGATGAACCAGCCCTCCAGAGGGACACCGTCACGCGCGGCGAAGGTGACGTCCTCATAGGCGAGGCCGCGCTCGGAGGGTAGGTGCAAGACCGGGGATCGGCGCACCCAGCTGAACCCGTTTGCGAAGCGCTGCAGCGTCTCGTCGAGCTGCGCTTGCGAACTATCGACTTTGTTCTGGACTGCGCTCATGGCCTTTCTCCTTTCCTTTGTAGAGCCGACGCTAATGTTATGGTAGACCCTAAGATTGTCGATCGCAAGACCGTTGCGACCGTTCGCGACTGAGGGACTGCGGGCGCGCAAGAAGGCGCGCACGCGACAGTTGATCGCGAACTGCGCGGCGCGGCTGTTTGCGGAGCGAGGCTACGAGAACGTCGCCGTGAGCGACGTGGCACTCGAGGCAGACGTAGCCGAGCAGACCGTATACAACTACTTCCCGACCAAGGCCCAATTGGTCACAGATCGGGACGACATGGTTCGGGAGAAGTTCGCCGAGCTGATTCGCTCTCGGCCAGCCGGCGTCACTCCTGCGGTCGCAGTTCGCGACTTCGTCCTCGAGACGCCCGGCATGATTCGTGACATCCCGCCGGACCAATGGCGCGGCGAGATTGGCTATCTCGCCGCAATCAGCCCAGCCGTCCATGGACTGATGCTCGAGGTGATCGACGGGCAGGCGGCTGCTATCGCGCAGGCAATTGCCGACACCTCGCAAGTCCGTCCCGAGATTGCAAGGCTGCAGGGGATAGCGCTGGGAAGCGTTTTCCACATCATCATCGAGGAAGCCGGTGAACGGACACGGGCCGGCCAAAGCCAGGCAAGGATTGCTAGAGAGGTCCGGAGAATCGCCGAGAATCTCCTTGACGAGCTCGAGCGGTGGTTCGAAGCGTCGCGACGCTAGGTCGCGATCAAGGTCGCGACGTTGTCATTAATACGAAAGGCTTCGGACGCTCAAGGTCCCGAACCGTGTCGGTGGCGCGTCCTCGAGTATCCGCTTGGTGTCCCTCCGTGTCCTCCTAGAGGCGCCTGGTGCCGAGAATCTGGCCCCGGCTGTGCCCCAAGGCAGGCGCCCGGCGGTATCGGGTGAACCTGCTGGCCCAGAGACGTTATCGGGCGATGTCGAGGACCTCGGCCCAGCCCGCCACCAGCTCCAGAACACGGTGATGGTCCTCAACCATCCGATCGCGGCGCGGCAGCGGATAGACGATTGGATAGACGTGATTCTCAAAGAGCCACTGGATTCGCTCCGCATTCCGGCTCGGCGTGCCGACGAGGCAGAACTTGTCGAGCAGCGCATCCGATACCAGGCGCGTGGCGCGATCGAAGTCGCGCTCCTCCCACGCGACCTTGACCTTTCGCGCGTCAGCGCCCAGGCCGCAGATGTCTGCGATGTGGAGATAGTGGCTGGACGCGCAGTAGAAGGCGATTCCACGCCGGGCCGCGAAGATCGCTGCGTCGTCATCAGGGTCGACGCATGTCATCAACAGGGTGGCAATCTGAAAGTCGCTCGTATCCCCGCCGGCTGAGGCTGCGCCCTTCTCGATCAAGTCGCGGTACTCGGCCAGCGACTCGTTTGTGAGCCAGTTCGCGATCACGCCGTCTGCAACTTCGGCCGCGGTGCCCACCATCTTCGGCCCCAGGCCCGCAAGCCAGATCGGCGGGGCGTCCTCCCCGATCGGACCTTCACGCAGATGAAAGTCGTTCGGCTTGAACCACTGTCCGTCATAAGAGAACTTCTTCTGCGTCAGTAAGCCGCGAACGATTGCTACCGTCTCGCGCGCACGCGCCAGCGGCTTGTCGGTGACGATCCCGTGGCCGCGCTGCATGAAACCGATGCCACCGGCGCCCAGTCCGAACGGGCCAAAGCGGCCCCTGGACAGGTCATGGATCGAGCGCGCGCTCATGGCCAGCAGCGTCGGCGTACGCGAGTAGAAGTTCACGATCGCCGTGCCTAGGCTGATCGTCTTCGTCTCTCGCGCGAGCACCGCCAGGACCGCGAACGCGTCCTTACCGGACTCCTCAGTGGTGCAGAAAGCCGAGTAGCCGAGCTTCTCTCCGTAGCGTACCCACTCGATGAGCTCGTCCCACGACAGGTCGCCCGTGTGGCAGGTGAAGCCGAGCTTGCGGCCGCTGAATCGTGCATCCAAAGTAGTTAACAAGTGTACTATATTCGCGATGCCACGACGCAACCTCCACGCCCCGGTTCGCGCCTCTTCCGCACTGCAGCGCGAATTTCCACAGATGGACCGGCGCGCCACCGAGGTGCTGATCAACCTGATTCGCACCGACAGCCTCGTCACGACCGCACTCAGCCGCCGCTTCCGCCAACACGGCCTTTCACTGTCCGGCTTCAACGCCCTGGTCATCCTCCGGCAGGCACCCGAGGGCGTGAACCCGCACGAGATCGCCGACCGGCTCCTGGTCACGCGTGCCGCGGTCACGGGAATCCTCGACGCCCTCGAGTCGAAGGGCTTCATCCACCGAGCTCCGAGCGGTGGGGACGGCCGAATGTCGCTCATCGCCATCACTCCCGCCGGCCGCAAGCTGCTGGATGGGCTGCTGCCCGAGCACTTCGCCGCCGAGCGCGCCATGGCCGCTGCGCTAAGCGCCAACGAAAAGGAGCTGCTCATCACACTTCTCGGCCGGCTCCAGCTGCACCTGGCAGCCCAGTCGGAGGACCTGACGGTCGCGGAATGAGCAGGCTGCATGGAATCGTCCCCTTCCCGCCTGAGTTTGCCGCCAGGTATCGCGCCATGGGCTACTGGGAAGACGTACCGCTGGGCCGGTATTACGCCAGCGTCTTCAAGTCGCACGGCGACCGCGTGGCGATGATCAGCGGCGACGAGCGCGTTACGTATTCGCAGCTCGCGCGGCGCGTGGAGTGTCTTGCCATGCACCTGCTGGACCTGGGTGTCGCGCCGCTTGACCGCTGGGTGGTGCAGCTGCCCAACGTGCCCGAGTTCGTCTATCTGTACTTCGCCCTCGAGCGGCTGGGCGCGATCCCGATCATGGCCCTCGCCGGCCACCGCTGGAACGAGATCAACGCATTCTTCGAGATCTCCGGCGCGACTGGCTACGCCGTCAGCGAGAAGGTCGCAGACTTCGACACCGGGCCGCTCGTCAAGGCCATCCGGGAAGCGCACGCCGATGTGCGCGTGGCCCTCGGCCTGGAGCAGATCCGAGGACTGCTCCAGAAAGAACCCAAGCTCGGCGCGAGTCTGCTCGACACCATCGAGGTCGACCCCGACGAGCCGTGCATCCTCCAGCTGTCAGGCGGCACCACCGGCGTGCCCAAGCTGATCCCCCGCACCAACAACGACTACGTCTACAACACCAAGGCCGCGGTTGCGGTCAACGACGTCGGTCCCGACGATTGCCTGCTCGTCGCGCTTCCCATCGCTCACAACTTTCCGCTCGCGTCTCCCGGGCTCAGCGGCTTTTTCTTGAAGGGCGCTCGCATCGTGCTCACCGAATCGGCGCGGGCCGACGACGTCTTCCCACTCATCGAACGCGAGCGGATCACGCACCTCGAGCTGGTCCCCGCGCTTTTGATCCGCTACATAAACGCGCCCTCGATCGCACAGCACGACCTGTCCTCTGTGCGGGTCATAAACACTGGCGGGCAGAAGCTGCAGCCGGAGGTGAAGCGCCGCGCCGAATCGCTGTTTCCGAACGCCACGGTGCAAGAGGTGTTCGGGATGGCTGAGGGTCTTTTGATGTTCGTGCGGCTCGACGACCCCGAAAAGGTGCGCTACGAGACGGCGGGCCGGCCCGTGTGCGAGGACGACGAGATCCTGATCGTCAACGACGATCGTGAGCCCGTGCCCGACGGCGAGATCGGCGAGCTACTCGTCCGGGGCCCGTACACGCTCCGCGGCTACTACAACGTGCCGGAGTACAACGCACGCACGTTCACGCCCGACGGGTTCTACTGCTCGGGCGACCTAATGCGCCGCCACCCGTCCGGCAACTACGTCGTCGAGGGCCGCAAGAAGGACCTCATCAACCGCGGCGGCGAAAAGATAAGCGCCGAGGAGATCGAGAACCTCATTCTTTCGCACCCCGCTGTGCTAAACGTCGCCTGCGTGCCGATGCCGGACCCAGTCCTCGGCGAGCGCATGTGCGCGTTCGTCATCCCCAAGCCGGGGCGAACCCTGACTCTCAACGAGCTCATCACCTTTCTCCTGGACAAGGGGCTGGCGAAGTTCAAGCTGCCCGAACGGCTGGAGCTGACCGACGACCTTCCGCTGTCGAAATTTGGCAAGGTCGCGAAGAACGTTCTGACCAGGCAGCTCGCCGAGTCAGTTCAGCTTTAGCAGCACCCGCCCGAAGTTCTTCTCCGCCTCCACGTACCGGTGTGCGTCGGCGACCTCGTCAAGCGGGAAGACCCTGTCCACCCGAGTCTCCATTCCGTTCGTGGCGACCAGTTTCCAGAATCCGTCCAGCGCTGCTTGAGTGTGCGTGCGCACGCCGATCACCGACTGGCTCTTCAGGTATAGCGATCGGATGTCGAGCGCGACGGTGTCGGCGACAAGCGCGCCGGAGCTGACGATTCGTCCCAGCGGCGCCAGCACCAGGCAGAGCTTGGCGAACATGTCGGCGGAAGAGGTGTTGTCGACCGCGATCGCCACGCCCGCGCCGCCGCTGAGCTCGCGCACCTGATCGACGAAGGACGGGCTGTCCGTGTCGAGAACGCCATCAAGCGCGTGGCCCTTGAGCATGTCGCGCTTCCATTCCTTTCGCGAGGTGGCGATGACTCGCGCACCGAGCTCCTTCGCCACGAGCGCGGTGACAAGGCCAAGCCCCGAGGCGGCTGACGTCACGAGCACCCAGTCGTCTTTGCGGAATCCGGCCACCTGGAACTGGGTGAACGCAACCGGGCCGCTCACCGCCATCGCCGCCGCCTGTTCGTCGCCGATGCCGTCCGGAATGTGACGCAGCACCTTCGCCGGCACCGCCACGAGCTCGGCGTACGAACCCGGACGGTGAACGCCGACCAGCGTGGCCTTAGGGCACGCGTCGTCGCGTCCGGCCTGGCACGCAGGGCAGACGCCGCATGGGATGAACGGCACGCCCACGACGCGCACGCCCGGCCTGAAATCGCTGATGCCCTCACCCGCCTCCACCACGTCGCCGGCAAAGTCGGCGCCGAGGATGTGCGGGAAGGTCAGGCGCGCGAAAGGGTTGCGGCCGGCGCGCGTGCCGATGTCGAGCAGCCCACCAACGCGGACGACGTGCACGCGCACGAGCACCTCGCCGGCCCGGGCCACCGGCGCGGGCACGTCCTCGATCTTCAGGACGTCCGCTGGGCCGAACTCTCGAATGACCGCGGCCTTCACTCAGTCACCACGGGGTTGCGCAGCCGGCCGAAATCGCCAACCTCCATCTCGACAACGTCGCCCGGCCGCAGGAACTCGCCCCGCGGCAGCCCGACGCCGTCAGGCGTGCCGGTTGCGATCACGTCACCGGGCTCGAGGGTCAGGATCTCGCTGGCGGCCGCGATGAGCGCCGCGGCGCTGTCGATCATGTCCGACGTGCTCGCCTGCTGCTTGATCTCGCCGTTCACCCACAGGCGCAGCTCCAACCGCTGAGGGTCATCGACCAGGAATGCCGGGCGCACGCCCGGTCCCAGTGGCGTGGACCGGTCCGCGCCCTTGGAAGCGAGCCAGTCCCATTCGAACGGAACGCCGATCGGGTGCTGCACCCGGTGCGGCCCCCGCAGCGAGACGTCGTTGATGGCCGAGTAACCGGCCACGAAGCGGAGCGCGTCCTTCTCGCTGACGTGGCGCGCGCGCCGGCCGATCACGACTGCAAGCTCGGCTTCCCAGTCGACCTTCGCGGCCGGATCGGCCGGCACGACGATGGGCTGATCCGGGCCGACCAGCGCCGTGGTCGGAGGCTTGAGGAAGAAATACGGACGCGCGGCCGGGTCACGGTCGACCTTCATCTCGCGCATGTGGGCGTAGTAGTTCGTAGCCGAGCAGAGGACCTTGGGCGGATAGCGCAGCGGCAGGTCGAGCTCGGCGTCCGCGACAGTCGATGCCGATGCCGGATCGAATTTGCGCAGCACAGGCTCGACGTCGTCCCATCGCTGGACGAGATCGAGAACGCCGCACGCCTTTACCGGCAACTCGACGACCCGCTCTCCGATCATGGCCCCTGCACGCGATTCGCCCTCGCGCGTCCTATACGTGACGAGGCTCCACGCACTCACTTCTTGGCGCCGACCCTCGCGGCAGGCAGCTTGGCACCGGCGTCAAAGAATTCGTGACTGGGGATCCCCGGGCCCCACAAGTTGGCGAACCGGTAGTCGGACATCTCCCACTTGCCGGGCCGGTAGTTGGCCTCGTCGTAGATCTTTATCAGGTCGGCGTAGTACTCGACCACGCAGCCGGCGGGGTCGAGGTGATATGTGAAGAGGTTGCCCCCGGCGCCGTGGCGGCCTGGGCCCCACAGCAACCGGCCGCCGTTCTTCTCCAGGACATCGCCCAGCACACCGAGCACCGCCAGGTTCTCGACCTCCCACGCATAGTGGTGGAGGCCCTCGCCGCCCTTGGTGATGCCGATGCCATGGTGATCGGCGTTGCAGCGCAGGAACAGCAGCGTCCCATCGCCCACGTCATCCGACAGCCGGAAGCCGAGCACCTGCTCGATGAACTTCTGCGTCTCGCGAGGGTGCTCGGACTTGAGCATCGGGTGGCCGAACCGCCGCGGCTGGACCCCACGGCCGGTGTGGCGCGGCTGATCCTCCGCCATGCCGGTGTAGACCTCGAACAGGTGACCGTCGGGCCCTGAGAAGCGGATCGACTGCTTCACCGCTGGCTCCCGCTCGTGGTCGACTGTATTCACGCCGTGCTTGGCGAGCCGGTCACTCAGCTCGTCGAGCGCCGCCTCGTTCACGGCCTCCAGCGAGATGTGATCCAACGCGCCCTCTCCCGCCCCGATGTAGATCAGCGAATGGTGCTGACCGCCGTGGGTGAGATATGACGTGTTGCCCTCCCGCGCCACCTCGCTCAGGCCCATCACGGTGGTGGCCCAGCGCACCGAGTCGTCGAGATTCGGGACCCGAAGGGCGACGTGCCCGATCGCACTGATCATGTGGTCCTCCTCGCCAGAGCGAGATCAAGGATGCGCTCGGCGTTCAAGTGGAATACCCGCTCCATCACCTCGTCCGAGTAGCCGAGCTTCGCCCAGGAGTCGAAGAGACGCACGTGCGCGAGACTCGGGTAATCGCTGCCGAACATGATCTTGTCCTTGAGCCGGCGCGGGATGTCGCGCTTGAGCGACTCAGGAAAGTATTCGGGTCCCCAACCCGACGTCTCCCAGAAGACATTGCCCTTGTGCAGGCAGATCATGAGCACTTCGTCGGTCCAGGGCCAGCCCGGGTGCGCAGCGATGATCTTGAGCTGCGGGAACTGCGCCGCGAGGTCGTCGATTGCGAGCGGGTGCGATCGGCGCAGGCGCCGCCCGAGGCCACCCGGCGACCCGGCGCCCATGCCGGTCGTGCCCACGTCGATGAGCACCGGGACGCCGAGCTCGTCGATCTTCTCGAACAGCGGCCGCAGCCTGGGATCGTCGACCGAAAAGTCGCCGCATATGGGGTGGAAGTGAAAGCCGATGAGTCCCAGGTCCTTGATCGCATGCTCGGCCTCCCGGATCGCGGCCTCGCCCTTCCACGGATCGACCGATGCCCATGCGTTGAGCACGACATCGGGATGGCGGTCGCGAAGCCCCGCGACGTACTCGTTGGTGCAGGGTGGGCATCCGGTGACGGTCTCGGTGTCGAACGCGACCATCAGCACCTCGACCCCGGCGCGCTTCAGTTCGTCAATGACCTGCTGCTCCTGAAGCGGAGCCCACGGCCGGTGCCAGTAGGTGCGCAGCGCCTCGACGTACGGCGTGATGGCGTCGAACCACTCCTGGGTGTTGGGATGGCAGTGGAGATCGATCCGGCGCACGGTGCTTAACTGCATACACTGACTCGACTGATGCCGACAGCGCCGAAGACGCAACTAATCCAACGCCGCCGACGGTCGAGCGTTTCGCTCGACGCCGTCAAGCCGTACCGGCGCAACGGCTCATTGCACGAGTACCTGCGCCGGCTGATCCTCGACGGTGCGATCCCCAACGGCGCGAGCTTTTCACAGGTCGAGCTCGCGGAGCGATTGGGCGTCAGCCGTACGCCGCTGCGCGAGGCGATGAAGATGCTCCAGGCGGAGGGCATCGTCCAGGCCGACCACGGCCGGCGCACGCGCGTGACCGCGCTCGACGTCGGCGACATCGACACCGTATACGGAGTACGCGTGCTGATGGAAGGGGCGGGCGTGCTCGTAACCGTGCCCCTTCTGAGCAAGTCCCGAATCGCAGAGCTCGCCGAGGCCGTGGCCGAGATGCGCAAGCACGCTGCGGACCCCGACACCGACATGTGGGCCCGCGCCCACCGGCGCTTCCATCGCGCCCTGATTCCGGAGGCCGGTCGCGAGTTCGCGCGCACGCTTTCTGCATACTTCGACCGCGCCGAGCGGCTGCGCCGCATGTTCCAGACGGAGGAGATCGCCGGCGGCGTGCGCCTGGTCGAGGAGCACGAGGCAATCCTTCGCGCATGCCGGACGAAGAACGCCAGCAAGGCAGCCGCACTGGTCGCACGGCACTCGTCGCGTGCCGCCCTCACGCTGATGGCGCAGATCGCGCCGGAGCACGAACCGACCCTCGTGCGCACCGCTTTGCAGCTCTTCTCGGCGCTGGAAATGACCTGAGTCTTACGAGCTCGTCACCTTGAGGTGGCGCCAACTGCCCTTCGCCCCCTGGCCGTGCACCGACGTGCTGCCCTGCGGGCCGGTGGGCTTCAGCGTGCAGACGATGAGCCCGAGCGTTACCGACTGGACCTCTACAGGGATGTCCGAGGTCTTGAAGAACGGATTGCCGTCAACGGTCCACTCGGCGGTACGCGCCCGAGGGTTGAGCTCGATCTCGCACGCGCGGAACTCGCCGGGCTTGTTGATCGACACGAACGGCGACTGCACCAGGTAGCTGAAGGAGCCGCCGTCCGGCGTGACGCCCGGGATGGGCAGCCGTTCGTACAGCGCGCCTACGCGCGTGGAGCTCAGCATCCAGTCGAAGATCATGCCGGTGGAAAAGTCGCCGACCACAAGGCCGATCCATCCGTCAGTGATGTCGTCGGGGTTGCCGTTGTAGTTCTCGGCGGCCATCTCGGCGGAGATTTTCGCCCCGCTCGCCGGGACTGGAATGGGCTGCGTCGTGACGAGCAGATGCTTGGGATCGTCAAGCATGTGCACCGCATCATGCTTCAGGCGAAACGGGTTGACGGTGACGGACATGGTGCCGCCGTGGGCCTCGACCTTCGCCTGCGGATCGCCGTAGGACCACATGCTCCCATCCGGCGTCGGCAGCTGCAGGGGAACCCATTTGCTCGTGTCGAGCGAGCCGGCCGTGAACGTGTCGTACTCGAGAACTGTCATCGCTTCGCTCCCTCCTTGTCGTGCTCGTGCTGGTGACCCTCTTTGTTTGCGTCCCACTGCGGGAGCTGGATGATCTCGAGGCCGTGCTCGGCCGCGAGCCGCTTGTACTTTTCGGTGTCCAGGACCTGACCTGGCGGCGGCAGCTCGATGCGTGGCGCCGGCTGGCCCATCTGCTTATGAAAGACCTCGAGGCCAGCCGGGATCGCGATCTGCAGCAGGTGGCACTCGGTCTCGAAGCGCAGCCGGTGCGGGATGTCACGCGGCAGCCAGATGAATCCGCCGGGCTCAATACTCGTCGACTCGTCGGCACAGGTACACGTGACCTTCCCCTGGAGCAGGTACCAGCCCTCGTCCTCCTTATGGTGGACGTGCAGCGGGGTCTGACCCGCCGGCGTCTTGAAGTCGAGCAGGCCGAGCGCGCCGCCGGTCTTGTCGCCGCTCGCCTTGATAGTCATGAGAATCTGCAGGTACCAGATGGGGTCGCCGCCCTCCTTGTCGAGGGCAAAAAACTCGTTGGACATTCGGGCCACCTCCTCCCTATTTCCGATCAGACTCGCGCGGCGGCCACATGCGATCCGCCGAAAACGGCCGCAAAGTCGGTCGCGAACTGCTTGAACGGCCGGGCCTTCTGCCCCGTGACGTCCATGAAGTCGCTCGTCACGAAGTCGCCCCAACCCTGCGAGTAAACCCTGCCGTAGTCGCACACGTTGCCCGCGAACCACGGTGAAAGGCCGAAGCCGAGCATCGCGGCGCGCGCGGCTTCCTGGGGTAACGCGACGTAAAAAACCGGCTTGCCCAGCACGTGACCGAGCGTTTCCGCCGCCGCCTCCATGGTTGTGGACTCCGAGCCGGTCGGGTTGTAGATCTTGCCCGCGTGGGAGCCTGGATCCTGGATGACTTTCGCGGCGAGCAGGCCGACGTCGCGGCCGTCGATCATGCCAACCGACCCGTCGCCCATGTTCATGTAGAGCGTCCCGTCGGAGGCGACCGTGCCGGCCGAGCTGAACAGGTTCTGCATGTAGTAATGCGGCCGGAGAATCGTCCACGGGATGCCCGAAGCCTTCACGGCGTCCTCAACCTGGGCGTGGAGGCGGCCGTTCCTGTTCGGCGCGTCGTGGGCGGCCTTGATGGCCGAGTTGCGGACGATGTGCTTGATCTTCGCCTTGCGCGCGGCGTTCACCGCGTTGGAGCCCATCGATGGCTCCAGCGCCGAGGCTGGGGTAAGCAGCCAGAGGACGTCGACGCCCTCGAACGCATCGTCCAGCGTCTCGGGCTCCTCGAGATCGCCGACGACCACCTCGTAGCCCTCCTCGACCAATGGGGCGGCCTTGCCGGCATCGCGGACCAGGGCGCGCAAATGGATGCCGGGTTTGCCCTTCAACTCTGCGAGCACCGCCGTCGAAACCGTGCCGGCTGCACCGGTGACGAGAACCATGGCGTCAGGCATCAGTCCCCTCCCCGAACTAACTGTATACAGATGAATATCACGTCAGGCCTGGGCGCGCGCATGCACCGGCGGCGGATTGCGCAGCGAAGTGAGCTGTTCGATGTCATAGCGGCGCCGGAGCTCGGCCACCGCGGCAGGGTCGGGCTTGCCCTTGGCTTCGCGAAGCATCGCCGCGAGCTCGTCCAGGTAGTTTTCGTGGCCTGAGGGCGCGGCCTGGAAGAGGACCCGCGCCGGCTTACTCGTCGGGTTGGCAAACGCGTGCGGGCAGCCGGCAGGGATAAAGAGCAGAGAGCCTGGACCCCCGTGTAGGAACTTGCGGCCGTCCGACGCAACCCACATGTGCCAGTCGTCGGGCGTGCGCCGGCGCGGCTCGAAGGCGAGCAGGTCCAGCTCGCCCTCGAGGACGTAGAACAGCTCCTGGCCGGTGCTGTGCACGTGCGCGCCAACGTCGAAGCCCGGCGGGACGACGACCTCGAACGTCGACGCCAGCGCGGGGTTGCCGCCGGGCACCTTGAGCGTGGCCTGAAGGCCGCCGCCGGCGATCAGCCGGCCCGCGCCCGGAGGCAGCATCAGCCCTTCCAGCATCGCCGCTAATGCATCTCCCAGCCGCCGTCGACGTTGAAGGTGGCGCCGGTGATGTTCTTGGCCCGGTCGGAGGCAAGGAACGCGACCATCTCGCCGAGGTCACGCGGTGTCTGAAAGCGGTGCATCGGGATCCGGTTGCGGAAGTAGTCCCAGCCCTCCTCTTCGGTCTGGCCCTGCATGGCCGAGAACTGCTGGACGACGCGGGTGTGCAGGGCGGTCTCGACAATTCCCGGGCACACGTTGTTGGCGGTGATGCCGTAGGGCGCAAGCTCGTGGGCGAGGCACTGGGTAACGCCGATGACCGCGAACTTCGAGGCCGCGTAGGGCACGATCATCGCGAAGCCGGTCTGGCCCACGATCGAGGCGACGTTGATGACCCGGCCCGACTTCTGTGCGATGAGGTGCGGCACCACGGCGCGCGTGGTCAGAAACACGCCGCGCAGATTGATGTCGAGGACGCGGTCGAACTCCTCTTCGGTCAGGTCCTGAATCGGCGCTGGGTTCGGCCCGACGCCGGCGTTGTTGACCAGCACGTCGACTCGGCCGAACTTCTCCAGCGTCTTCTCGACCAGGTTCTTCGCCGACTCCGCCTTGCGCACGTCGTGCTTGACGGCGAGGTGGCCGTTGCCAAGCTTCTTGGCGCTCTCCTTGGCCTCGTCCTCGAGGATGTCGGCGATGACGACGCACGCGCCCTGATCGGCGACCGCCTCGGCGATTCCGTAGCCGATGCCGCGGGCACCGCCCGTGATGATGACGACGCGGTTCTCTAGATCTCCCATGGCTTCTTCTCCTTTCAGCTGGTGACTACGCTCCGCCCGGCGGCAGGTGCGATGGCAGCGTTGTTGGAGCGGAAGAAGTTGTCGGGGTCGTACTGGGCCTTGACCCTGGCCAAGCGGTCGTACCGCTCCTGGCCGCCATAGGCGTCGATGAGGCGGTCGGCTTCGTCGAAGTTGAGCATGTTGGCGTACACGCCTGTCCCCAGCCAGGGCTTCAACGCTTCGTGTGCGGCGCGGATCTGGGCGACGTTGCTTGCATCGAGTGCGGCATCGTCCCAGTGCAGCGCGAAGTTGAGCCACCAGTTGTGGTGCCGATTCGCGAATGCCGTGGCATCGCCTGGGACGCGGGCCATGGCGCCACCCAGCCCAATGATCTCGATCTCGCCGGACATCTTCATCTCGAGCCAGCGGCTGACCAGGATGTCGAGCGCCTCTTCGGGTAGCCCGTTGATGTGCGCTTCCTTCGTGTAGTACCGGTTGCCGTTGGGAAACTCGGGGTCGAGGAGCTTCTGAACGCGGGCACCGAATGGCATCACGGTCATCGCCTTGGCCGCGGGCTTGCCCACGCTGATCAGCCGGTCGACCAGCGCGATTCCGTCGTCCGACTGGGCGTCGTCGAGGTACATCACGATCATCAGCAGCAACCGCCTGCCCCTCAGCGGCACCGGCACGAAAGGCAGCCCGGGCATCGACTGCTTGAGCGCAGCGTGCCAGCCGACGTGGTCGGGCAGCTCCGGGTATATCTCCGCGTACTCTCGGAGCGCCCTCACCGCATCCTCGGGCTGGTGGAGCGCGACGCCGATGCGCATCTCGGGGCCGAACCTGTGCGCCTGGAACTCGAACTCGGTGACGGCGCCGAAGTTTCCGCCGCCCCCATGGAGCGCCCAGAAAAGGTCCGGGTGATCGTTCTCGCCGACTCTGATGGTTTCGCCCGCGGCGGTGACAAGCTCGAGGGAGCGGAAGTTGTCGCATGTGAGGGCATGCTTGCGCGAGAACCAGCCGATGCCGCCGCCAAGCGCGAGCCCGCCGACGCCGGTCTCCGAAACGATCCCGGCCGGAACGACAAGGCCGTAGGCGGCGGTGGCGGCATCGACGTCGCCGAGGAGGCAGCCGCCCTGCACCTTGATGACTCGGTTTTGGGGATCGACCTTCACCCCGCGCACGCGCGTGAGGTCGATGGTCAGTCCCCCGTCAGCGATGGCCTTGCCCGTGACTCCGTGCCCACCGCACCGCACGGAGACTTGAAGCTCGTGCCGCTGGGCAAGGTTGACGGATGCGGCGACGTCGCGCGGAGTCGCGCACCGAGCGATGATGGCGGGCCTCTTGTCGACCATTGCATTCCAGATCGTCCGCGCATCGTCGTAGCCTGGCTCGCCGGCGGTCAGCACGTCGCCGCTGAACGAACGCATGAGCTCGTTGGCCAGGGCTGACGCCGAGCGCTTATCGAGAACCGCTTCTGACATTGGGCCTATCACCTCGAGCCGAGATGGTTAAGTGGTGAACTACTTGCCTAGTCTAACTGTATGCAGATAAAAGTCAAGCCGTGGTGATATGTCTGTGTAATCTCATGGCCGTTCGCTGGGACGAGTTGGCTTAAGGGCGGTCCGCAGCGGTACAACCGTCAAGATCGCCCGACGACAGTCACCACTATCCGTAGGTCGCGATAGTTCCCGACGAATCTGTGCCCCGGCTGTGCCCCGTCGGCTCTGGACGACGCCGGAAATCGGCGATTTCGAATACAAAACTGGTCGGGGGGCCCGGGATTTGAACCCGGGGCCTCACGGTCCCGAACTCTGAGACATCTCGTCCAGGAACCACGGAAACGATCGGTTTCAGATCGGAATTTCTGAAAGTAGGGGCCCCTCCGTCAACATCTGCCACGTTCTTCCGGCGGATTAGTCCATGAAGTGCTACATGGTGCACTCGGGTCAGGTAATGGCGCGGAATCCCCCGCACCTCGCGGTTACGAGATCGCTGGTCTCACTTCAAAAATCACAATCTGAGTTTGTTGAGTGCCACGGACTTTCACCCTGTTGGAATGTGTATCGTCACGCGTTGCTGTTCGAGGAAGCGACTGGGGCTACGTCAAGTAAGCCTCACATTGGACGTTGTCTGGGTCCCGAAATGCCACATACGGCTTGCCGAGAACCTCGTCTGTCTCAACCCCCTGGGTCTTGATGCCAGCAGCCCGCAGGCGTTCAACCAAAGAATCGAGCTCCTCGGCGTCCTCAACTGCAAAGGCGAGGTGATCGAGCCCAATCCGGTACTCGCTGAATCGATCGTCTTCGGCTGTCCCCTCAAGTGGCGGCGCGATAATCAGGAAGCTGTTTCCCGCTTGGCTCCCCAGCAGCACACCCCCAGCTGGAGCTCCTTTCCAGATCGCCGTGTACCCGCGCGACACCGGAATCTCGATGAATTCGAGCCCCACTACGTCCTCAAAGAAACGACGCGTTGTTTCTGGATCTTGGGTCCGCAGCGTGATGTGATGGATACCCGCGACTTTCATTTCGCGCCCCCTCGTGGCAACTCCGGCGCTGCCGCTTTGAACGACGTTCGACGGATCTTCTCACCTTTTGTCGATCGAGCCAAGGCCTCGCTGCTCTAGGCCGGGGGAAGGTCGCTCGCAACGGATCGCGCCATCGCGACAGCTGCGGGAAAGGCAAGGTCAAGTCCGTTGCGCCACGCATTGTCTGCCGCCGCAGGCCCGAGAATTCGCTCGCCCCGGTATCGCCAACGATCCACAAGCTCACGATGTGCAGTTCCGTACTTGACGCGTTGGTGTTCGCGTAAGGCATGGCCTGCCCCGAACAGGCTAAGACCCGTGGCAGGCAGGCCTTCGTCAATGGCGACCATCCCGATGTAGTCAAAAAGCTGCGCCGCGACGACGGGATCGACGACAAGCTCGGTGATCCCAAGGCTCTCGCTGAGAAGCGCTCTTGCACCACTGGTATCGCCCCGCCGAATCCGGAGCTCCGCAAGATTCGCAAGGTTGAGAGCGAGCCCCCAACGTTCGTTGGATGCCCGTAACTGTTCAATAACCTTTTGGAAAAGCTCCTCGCTTCGGACCCCGTCGCCAGTGACCATCGCAAGAACACCGAGTTCCTGTTGAGCGTATATCGCCAGGCCGTCCTCGCCCAGCCGTCGCCACATGTCAAGGCTTGCGTCCAGCAGTATCCGGGCACGCTTGAAATGCCCAGTCGCACGCGCCACGGTGCCCAGGTCGAAGATTGCGAACGCGAGTGCCGGCAAATTGTCCAACCGGCGAAAGATTGCCGCAGCCTCCAGAAACCTGCTCGCCGCCAGGCGATGTGCAGCTTGACGAGTTGCCATGCGACCGGCGAAGGCCAACGCGGCACCGCGGACTGCTGGCTCCACGGTAGGCATTGCAATGACCCTTTCCATCCACTCCATACCTTCGGCGACGTACCCACGGAACCACCAGAACCAGCCGAGGCACGCCGCAAGTTCCGAAGCCCGGACTGGATCAGTCTCGAACCCCCAGACCAATGCAGACCGTATTTCAGCGAGGTTCAGGTCAAGGCCGGCCAGCCACTCACTTTGATCGGGCTGACCAAGCAAATGCGGTTCTGCTTGACGGGCAGCAGCCAAATAGTGATTGAGGTGAGCGGCTCGGGTCATTGTCTCTTCGCCGGCCTCGATTAAGCGCGCCCTCGCGAACTCGCGCAGCGTCTCCAGGACTCTGTAACGGGTGCGATCTGCATCCTCACCAACTACCACCAGGGACTTCTCAACAAGACCACTAAGCGCCGAGACGACATCGGCTACATCGACCGAGTCTGCAGAGCCCACCGATTCAGCGGCGTTTAGGTCGAAACCTCCTGAGAACACCGACAGTCGCCGGAACAGGATCTTCTCGCTCTCGTTCAATAGGTCATGACTCCAGCTCACCGCGGCGAGCAACGTCCGCTGTCGCGGCGCCACCATTCGTTTTCCGGCCCCCAGTAGCCGAAACCGATCGTTGAGTCTTGCCGCAATATCGCTCGGTGTCATGAACGCGATCTGAGCCGCGGCGAGCTCGATCGCCAGTGGTATGCCGTCGAGCCGGAGGCAGATCTCAGCCACCGCAGGAGCGGTTTTGTCCGTGAGGGCGAAACCCGGATTGGCAAGGCGGGCTCGCTCAACGAAGAGCTGCCCAGCCTCTGATTCGTGGAGACCGGCAAGAGTGCCGATCTGGTCGGCGGCCGGTAGCCCTAGAGATGGAACTGGCCATCGGACTTCGGCGAGGACGTTAAGTGGCTCCTGGCTGGTCGCTAGGACATGAAGTTCCGGAGCGGCGGCGAGCATCAGGCCTACCACGACCCCACAGCCCTCGAGGACGTGTTCGCAGTTGTCGAGCAGAAGAAGCAATTTCCTGTGGGCCAGGTGCTCTATAACCGCGGTTTCGAGGGAGCGTCCCGACTCTTCGCGGAGCGTCAGCGCTGCAGCGATCCCGCTTGCGACGAGGCTCTTGTCGGTCACCACGGAAAGGTCCACAAAGCAGACTCCGTCCGGGTAGTCCTGGACCATCGTCGCAGCGGCCTGGATAGCGAGCCGCGTTTTCCCGCAGCCGCCGGTTCCGGTCAGCGTGACCAATCGATTGGCTGTCAACGCCAGCTTGAGCTCCTCGAGCTGATGCTTCCTACCGACGAAGCTGGTCAGTTGAACCGGCAGATTGTTGGTCCGCTCCAGCTTTTCTATGGCGGGAAAGTCCGATGCGAGATCGGGGTGTATCAGCTGGTAGATTTCCTCGGGCCGCGTTAGATCACGGAGTCGATGCAGCCCTAGATCACGCAAGCTGGTCCCAACAGGCAACCCGTCCGCAACAAGTTCTTCGGTGGCCTTCGAAACGAGAACCTGGCCACCGTGCGCCACCGCCATCAAGCGTGCGCAGCGGTAAAGGGGAGCACCCACGTAGTGACCGGACCTCAGCTCAGCCTCGCCCGTGTGCACTGCGATGCGCACGCGGATTTCTACACCTGAAGGCCAGCGCTCACGCTGCAACGAACGCTGCGCAGCGAGCGCACATGCGACCGCATCACGAGCTTGGGTGAATACGGCGAGCACACTGTCTCCCTCGCGTCCCGACTCGACGATCTGCCCCCGATTCTTTTCAACGTTCTCACCCACGATTCGGTCGTGAAGTTCAAGCGCCGCCTTGGCTGACGAGGGCGAGGCATCCCACACCTTCGTGGAGCCTTCGATGTCCGTCATCAGAAACGTAAGCGTCCCGACTGGCAACGTAACACTCGCGGGGACGCCCAGGAGTGGCTTCCTCGCCACGCGGCGCTTCTGCTCTGGTCGGCGTGACCGCATGTCCGGCGGAGTCATTGTGGACTGCCGATGTGGCGCTGGCGGCGCCGAACTCGCGACCTCTTCGCGGGCTGTTCTGTGGATCAGCACATAGAAGGACTGGTGCGAACGCTATACGAGCGCTACCACCACCGTGGCTTAGCGGTGCTTAAAACAAACGGTTTCGAGCTGTTTCTGAGACTCGGACTACTGCATGAACTACTCATGCGAAGGGCGAGGGTCCGTGTGAGCGAACTGATTGAAGCCCGGGTTGCTCGTCAGGGTTGTAAAGGTACGGCTTCTCGGTTCCAAGCTTTCGCCAGATAGTCGAGCGCGACTCCGGCCATCGTGGAGCAGCCGATGGGAAGCGCTGATTCATCGATGTCGAAGCTCGCGGTGTGCAAGGGTTTCGGCGCGGCCCAGCCTGGATTCTTGACGCCGAGCCACAGCATCGCGCCCGGCACCTTCTGAAGCACGAAGGCGAAATCCTCCGCACCCATCTGGGGCTCGGACATGTGCACGGCGTCCGGACCGAGGACTGAGCGCGCGCTTTCGCCGAACTGCTCGGCCATCGCCGGATCGCAGATCGAGGGCGGATATCGCATCTCGAAACCGATGTCGGCCGTCGCGCGGAGCGCCGACGCGACCCCGGTCACGACCTCGCGCAACCGCTGCTCGAGGTGGGCAAAGAGGTCGTCGTCGAAGGCGCGGATCGTGCCCTTCAACACGGCCCGGTCGGCGATCACGTTCGAGCGGTTGCCGGCGTTGAAGCTGCCCACGGTGACGACCGCCGGGATGATTGGGTCGACCTCACGCGACACCAGCGTTTGCAGGGCCAGCACGATTTGCGCGCCGATCACCACTGGATCGATCGACTGATGCGGGCGCGCGGCGTGGGCGCCGCGACCTTCGACGGTGATCGTGAACGCGTCGGCGCCGGCGAGCAGCGGCCCAGCGCCGTAAGAAACCTGACCCGCGTCGAGCTCCGGCCGGACATGGAGCATGAAGGCAGCGTCGACCTTCGGGTCGCCGAGCACGCCGTCGTCGATCATTCGGGCGGCGCCCGCCCCGCCTTCTTCGGCCGGCTGGAACATCAGCTTCACGGTGCCCGCAAACTGCGACCGCCGCTCCAGCAGGAGCTGCGCAGCGCCCAACAGCATCGCGGTGTGGGCGTCGTGCCCGCATGCGTGCATCACGCCGGGGATCTCGGAGGCAAAAGGCACTCCCGAGCGTTCCTCGATCGGCAGCGCATCCATGTCCGCCCGAAGCAGGACACACGGACCGTCACCGCCCTCGCCTTTGATCTGGGCCACAACACCGGTCTTGGCGAGCCCGGCGCGAAACGAGATGCCCAGGTCGCGGAGGCGGGCCTGGACCAGTGTCGACGTCTGCTCCTCCTCGTAAGCCATCTCGGGATGGGAGTGGATCGTACGGCGGTCGGAGACAATCCTCGGTCCGAGCGCGCGAGCCGATTCCAGCAGCCCCCCAGAGCTCACGACCACGAACTATAAGGCGGGCCTAAAGCGCCCACGCAACCGGTTTGCGTGCCTGCCATACCCGTGGAAAGACGAGATAGCCAGCGGATCGCCTGCACCTCTAGTTGCAAGGTTTGAGTCGGGCAGCGGCCCGCTCCGGGCGCAAGAGGCCAACGCCTGACCAGTCGCCGCGGGCTCGTCTCCAGGACCATCTCCGCAGGTAGTTATGAGAGCCCGCCACGGTCCACAACCTCGCTTCGCGGATTGCTACACGAAGTACTACATACAGAGCCGTCTGGAGTGTCTGGCGAGATCAATCGCGTGCGGCTGAAAACCGTGAGGCCCCCGAACTCGCGCCAAATGCCGGCACAGACCACAAAGCCGAATTCGGATTTTGGTCGGGGGCCCGGGATTTGAACCCGGGGCCTCACGGTCCCGAACCGTGCGCGCTGCCAAACTGCGCCAGCCCCCGACGACGCGACCCGCGCACCGCGGTTCGCTACGAACTCGGTGATTCTACCGGTCGGCCAGGGCGTCCACGCCCGCGCGCCACAGCGTTCCGCCGGCGCTGGCGCAGGTACGTTGCACCGATCAGTACGACGACGATCCCGCCCCAGATGAAGTACACCCATCCATGCGCCTGCAGGAGCACGGCGAGGTGCGGGCCGAGCGTGATCCCGAGCGTCAACATGACTCCCGCCCAGATCGCCGTCGACACTGCAACGCTCGGAGCGAAGACCCTGTAAGGCACTCCGAACACTGCCGACGCCACGGTGATCGGCACTCGAAATCCCGGGATGTGCCTACCGAAGATGATGGCGAGAACGCCGTACCGCTTGAACCACGCTTCAGCCTGCGCCAGGCGTTCGGGACTCAGGTGCACGTACTCCGCGAACTGGCTGTGCACCAGCCGGTGGCCGACCCTTCGCGAGATGAAGAACAGGTTCGTCGCGCCCAGGACGACGACAAGAATCAAGGCCAGCCATGCCGCCAGCCACGCGACCAGGTTGTGCGGAACGTGGATCCCCACGTACATCACGAAGACATCGCCCGGCGCCGGCAGGGGGAGCCCCGATTCCTCGAGGTAGAGCAACACGTAGCCCGGCACGTAACTGTGCTCACCGAAAAACCGCCTGATGCCCAGCATTCCAAATCGGAACAGCTCCGGGAGGTCCCCCTCCCAGATCGCCATGACGATCACGGCCGCGAGGACGATCACCCCGACAGTCACGATCTGAAGCACGCGGCGGGAGCTTCGGGTCGGGTCGGGCACGTTGGCTCTGCTCATCTGGGAAAGCCCACTCTACTAAGAACGAATTGTGACTACCGGCTGGTCGGATCGACTACTGCTTTAACTTCCATCAACGTGGCGGTTGCATCGGCGATTCGCGACCCATCGTCGGCGTTCTCGACCACGGCGGTCACGTACACCAGCGTCCGCCGAGTGTTTTCCACCCTGCCCACGATCCGCAGTCGCTCGCCGAGCTTCAAAGGCCGCCGATACGAAACCTGGAGGCGGCCCGTGACTCCAGGGTGGCCGGCGTGCCACGCCGCCCAGCCGACCGCTTCGTCGAGCATCAAGGCCACGATTCCGCCGTGCGCCATCCCCGCCCAGCTCTGGAATCGCGCCGGCACTTGGTACTCGGCGACCGAACCATCGGGTCCGGGCTCGAACTTCAGGCGCAACCCCTCCTGGTTGAGCTGTCCGCATCCGAAGCAGTGGCCGTCGAAATGAACTTCCAGGCGCGGTCAGCCTCGGCAGTTCCAGGTGCCTGTGATGTGCTCCGCGCCGCGTTTCCCCGACATAGCATTGGTCAACAACGCGTCGATCGTTCCAGTCTGCTGACTCCGGGTGATCGTGAACGTCACTTTGTCCGGCCCCAGATTCTGCGTGGGGTCAGCGTCCTGATTGAGCCACGTCTGGGTGTTGTCCGGCGACTGCAGCGCCATCTTCACGTCCTTATCTGTATATGTGCCAGGGCCGCGAAAGTTCTCGACGACGATGCTCAGCTGCCACTGGTTTCCAGTCGCGTCGACGTTGGTGTAAAAGCTGTCCGACCACGTCTCTCCGTTGCGCGCCTTTGCACCGGAGCAGAAGGTCTGCTGCCCGGCTTGATCCGGGAGGATCGCCGTGATGTGGCCGGGCAGCTCGCCGCTCAACGTCAGGTTCTGGATCCAGTTGCCCTCCGGAATGACCGGCGAAGGAGATGGTCCGACCTTGGCGGTGGTCTGGTTGCAGGCTGCGAGGACGAAGAGGGCGGCGATGCCCACCAACCGGAGCATGTGATCGAATGTTAGCCGTGGTGCCCCCCGACGCGACCGCCTCGCAGCAGCTCATGCGCGCCATGCGTTCACTCGAAGCGATCTTCCTGCTCGGAGTCGAAGGCGTGACCGAGGTGCTGCTCGTGCGCCACGCAGATTGCTATCGCGACCTGACCGACGTCATCGATCCTCCGTTGAGCTCGGTCGGTCGCGAGCAAGCCCGACGGCTGGCAGAGCGGATCAAGCGCCGTGAGCCCGCCGCCGTCTACTCGAGCCCGCTGCGTCGCGCCACAGAAACCGCGCAGACGATCACGGACGACTTCACCGTCGACGACCGCCTCGTCGAGATGGCGCTGGAGATCTCAGAGGACGGTGCGCTCGACTTCAAAGAGTCGCACGACTCCGCGGTGGCGCGAATGCGTGGCGTGGTCGACGACGTCGTGCGGGCGCACGAGGGAAAGCGAATCGTCCTGGTGTGTCACGCAGCATCGATCGTGGCCTGCCTCACCGACGTCATGCGGCTCGGGCCCGGCCAGCTTCGACTGCTGCCGTTCTACGCGAGCATCAGCACGGTCCGGGTGCTCGGTGACCGGCAGATGGTCGGCGCGCTCGGCGACACCGCGCACCTCGAATGACCGACCCGATACAAGCCGACCTCGAGATGGCGATCGGCAAACGCGTCTTGTCGGTGAAGCCCATCCCGGAGGGCCATTCGGGGTTCACGTACTTCGTCAGCGCGGACGATGGCGAATACGTCCTGCGCCTGCCGCCGCCCGGCGCACGCATCGCCGCGACCGCGGACGTCATGCGCCAGGGCCGCATTATGGCCGCGCTGCACGAGGCGGGCCTCCCCACTCCTGCCGTCCCGGTGATCTGTTCCGATCCGGTAGTCGACGGCCGGCCGTTCGTGTTGATGGAGCGCATCGACGGCGAGCGTATCGAGACGACTGCGACGCACGAGAAGCCCGGTGACATCGCGCGCCACGCTGTCGACGTCTTGAAGCGCATGCAGGCGCTGGCACTCGACAAGACAGGGATCGGCGATGAAGAGCCGGTGACGCTCCAGGTCGAGATGATGCGGTGGGCGATGCTGATGCAGCGGGCGCCGGAGGAGCTGACGACGCGTGCCGGCGAGCTTGGCGGCCTGCTGGCCGCCCAGGTCCCGGTCGAGCGCGCGCCGACGCTCGTGCACGGCGATTACCACTACGGCAACATGCTCTTCCACGGAAGCGACCTGGTCGCCGTTCTCGATTGGGAGATTGCCGAGATCGGCCAGCCTCTTCTAGACCTGGGATGCCTCTGCATCGTCGCCGTCCGCCGCCAGTACCAGGGCGCTCCCAATCCGGGCGGCGCGATCGACGTTTCGATGGAGGAGCTTTACGACATGTATGGCGTGAACGCCTCGGAGATGAGCTGGTACGCGGCTTTGAGCCTCTACAAGTACGCCTCGATCTTCGGCTACAACCTCATGCTGCACCGACGCGGCAAGCGGCCGGATCCCATGTACGAGCAGCTCACGGATACCATCGTCGGCATGATCGACGAGGGGATCACCCTGCTGTGACCTGGGACTTCTCGACCGAGCCCGAGTTTGAGAAGAAGCTCGAGTGGATGCGGCGATTCATGCACGACGAGGTCTACCCACTCGAGGTCCTGGACATCGACGAGCGCGGATTCATGCGCGCGATCCGGCCGCTGCAGGAGGAGGTCAAGCGCCAGAAGCTGTGGGCCACGCACCTACCGCCCGAGCTCGGCGGGCAGGGTTACGGCCAGGTGAAGCTAGGCCTGATGCACGAGATCGAAGGCGCTTCGATCTGGGGACCGATCGTCTTCGGCAACCAGGCGCCCGACTCCGGGAACTCGGAGATCCTCGCCCATTTCGGCACCGAGGAACAGAAAAAGCGTTGGCTCCATCCCCTCCTCGACGGCAAGATCCGCTCCGCGTTTTCCATGACCGAGCCCGACACGGCGGGCTCAGATCCCACCCTTCTGAAGACCACCGCGGAGCTCGCCGGCGACGAGTGGATCATCAATGGACACAAGTGGTTCACGTCGAACGGGATGATCGCGGACTTCCTGATCGCGATGGTCGTCACCGAGCCGAAGGCGGACGCGTACGAGCGCGCGTCGATGGTCATCGTCCCCAGCGACGCGCCCGGCCTGAAACGCCTCCGCAACATCGCCACGATGGGTGGCGAAAGTGAGCGGTTTGGCTACGGGCACGCCGAGATCGTCTATGACAACGTGCGCGTGCCAGCATCCAATTTGCTGGGCGAGCGCGGCCAGGGATTTCTCATCGCCCAGGCAAGGCTTGGGCCCGGGCGCATCCACCACTGCATGCGCTGGCTCGGCCAGGCTCGACGTGCGTTCGACATGCTGTGCGAGCGCGCGCTGCAGCGGGAGGCGTTCGGCAAGAAGCTCGCGAGCCATCAGACGGTGCAGAACTGGATCGCCGACTCGGCCGCCGAGATGCAGGCCGCGCGCCTGATGACGCTTCACGCCGCGTGGGTCATCGACACGCAGGGCGCCCCCGCCGCGCGCAAAGAGATATCGCTCATCAAGTTCTTCGGCGCGCACGTCCTCCACGACGTGATCGACCGCGCCATCCAGATCCACGGCTCGCTCGGCTACTCGTCCGATCTTCCGCTCGAAGAGATGTACCGCCACGCGCGAGCAGCTCGCATCTACGACGGACCCGACGAGGTGCACCGGGTCTCGGTCGCGAGGCAGACCCTGGCCGGCTACCGGCCGCCGGAAGGCACCTGGCCGCGGGAGCACATCCCGACGCGTCGCGAAGCCTCGCGGAGAAAGTTCGCCGCGCTGCTCGAAGCCGCCACGACCGATGCCTGAGCTTCCCGATTACGCGCAGCACGCTCGTGCGCACTGGACGAAGTCGAACGCCGAGTTCACTGCGGGGACAGCGCGCGACAGGTGGTCGCGCGACGAGATCGCGTGGGGTGTTTGGAAAACGCCCGAGTCGGAGATTGGAATTCTGCCCGACCTGCACGGGCTCGATGTCGTCGAGTTAGGCTGCGGCACGGCGTACTTTGGTGCATGGCTGAAGAAGCACGGAGCCCGTCGAGTCGTCGGAGTCGACATCACGCCGGCCCAGCTCGACACCGCCCGGGAAATGAACGAGGAGTTCGGCCTGGGTCTGGAGTTCATCGAGGCGAACGCCGAGGACGTGCCTCTTTCTGACGCGTCATTTGATATGGCGTTCTCGGAGTACGGCGCCTCGATCTGGTGCGACCAGTATCGGTGGATCCCAGAAGCGGCCCGCCTGCTGCGCCCAGGCGGCGAGCTGATCTTTATGCGCAACACCGACCTCGAGATGGTGTGCTCACCTGACGACGCGAGAATCGCCGAGCGGCTCATCCGCCCACTAAAGGGAATGCACAGGCTGGACTGGTTCTCCGAAGGTGACCAGTCGACTGAGTTTCACCTTAGCGCTTCGGAGCTTTTCCAACTTCTGCGACGCACGGGCTTTGACGTACTGGACTTCCGGCAGCTGTATGCGTCAGAGGACTCGGTCGACCATCCGCACTACAACTTCGTGCCAGCCGCATGGGCGAGGCAGTGGCCCTCCGAGGAGATCTGGCGAGCGCGCAAAAGAGTGGAGGGCTGAGGATGAGCACCGCGGCGCTGTCGGAAGAAGATGTCGCCGCGCGCAACGCGCTCGTGGGGAGGCTGTTCACTTCGACCATCGGCGCGCTCGAGCTTCTGCACGTCTATCTCGGCCACCGGCTCGGGCTCTATCGCGTGCTCGCCCAGCTTGGGCCGCTGACCTCACTTCAGCTGGCCGAGAAGGCCGGGATCAGCGAGCGATATGCGCGCGAGTGGCTCGAGGAGCAGGCGGTCGCGGGCATCCTGACCGTCGACTCGGAGCGCCGCTTTGGCCTACCGGCGGCGCATGCCGAGGTCCTCACCGACGCCGACAGCACCAACTTCCTGGCGCCCCTGCCGCTCGGCATCGTTAGCGTCGCCTCGATCATGCCCCAGCTCATGGAGGCGTTTCGCACCGGCGGTGGAGTGCCCTATGAGGCGTACGGGGCGGACATGCGGAGCAACATCGCCGACGGCAACCGAACCGGATTCCTGAACCTGCTCGGCACGCAGTGGTTTCCCGCGGTTCCAGAGCTCGACGCGCGCCTGTGCTCCGAACCGCCCGCGCGGGTCGCCGACATCGGCTGCGGCACCGGGTGGTCGAGCATCGGCATCGCGAAGGCGTATCCCAAGGTCAAGGTCCACGGCCTCGACATCGACGCCGCATCGATCGAGCAGGCCAGCCGGAACGCGGTCACCACCGGTCTGGCGGACCGCGTCAGTTTCGAGCTGCGCGATGCCGCCGATCCGAGCCTTACAGGCGCCTTCGATGTCGTCACCGCGTTCGAGACCATCCACGACATGGCGAATCCAGTCGGCGCACTGCGCGCGATGCGCGGTCTGGTACGCGAGGGCGGCTTCGTCCTGATCGTGGACGAAAGAGTGGCGGAGGAGTTCACCGCTCCCGGCGACGAGCTCGAGAGATTCATGTACGGATGGAGCGCCGTGCACTGCCTGCCGGTCGGGATGGTCGAGCCCGGGTCTGCCGGGACAGGGACCGTGATGCGCCCGAGCCGGCTTCGCCAGTACGCACGCGACGCGGGCTTCACGGACGTCGAGGTCCTCCCGGTGAACGCCGACTTCTGGAGGTTCTATCGGCTCGTTTAAGGCCGCGACTCCGCGAGGTGCAGGCGGTCCCAGTCCGAGTATTCGCCGTTGACGTGGACGATTCGCGCCAAGCCCGCCTGCTCGAGCAGGCTGGCGGCGATCCCGGCGCGATAGCCCGACGCGCAGTGGACGGCGACCGGCGCCTCGCGCGGAATCTCGGCAGCACGAAACGGCACATCCGGCACGTACATGTGCACGGCGCCAGGCACGTGACCTGAGGCCCACTCGTGCTCGTCGCGGACGTCGAGCACGGTCATCGGCTCCGCGCTCAGCACCCACGTCGCCATGTCCTCGACGTCGACCGTCTCGAACGTGGAGACCTCGCGCCCGCTCGCGCGCCATGCGTCGATGCCTCCGTCGAGCTCGCCGGCGACGAGGTCGTAGCCGATTCGCAGCAGCTGGCGCTGCGCGGTCAGGTGCTGCGCTTGGCTTCCGCCGGCCAGGACGATCGGCCGGTCCCGCGCGATCAGCCATCCCGCCCACACGCTGACCGCCCCCTCGAGGCCGATGCTGTAGCTGCCGGGCACGTGGCCGCGGTCGTAATCGCGTCCATCGCGCACGTCGATCGCCGCCGCGCCCTCGTCCATCAGCCGCGCGACTTCGGCTGCAGTCAGCGGCGCGAGCGCCGGCAGCGTGCGCCCGATCAGGGGCGGTCCGCCGCGGTTGATGGCGGCCATGTCGCGGTAGTACGCCGGGTAGCGCGGCTGATTGAGAACACGCGCGAGGAACGGCATCAGCTCGGTGGTCTGAAAGAACGGGTTGGTCTCGCGCTCATGTCCGAGCGTCGTCTCGTGACCGCTGCGACCTCCGGCACCGCAGAACGAGCCCCCGCCGTGCGTCGGAAACACGCGAAGGTAGTCGGGCAGGCCGCGCAGCCTCGCCTGGAGCGTGGTCAAAGCTTCGAGCGCGAGATGCACCGCGAGGTGCGGGCCGAAGAGGTCGGTCCTCGCGATCGCGCCCAGCATCACCGCCCCGCCCGAGAACAGCGCCCGCGGATGGCCGCCCTCGCTCAGCAGGTACGACTTGTGGTCGGGAGTGTGGCCCGGCGTGTGGAGCGCGCGCATCGTGATGTCGCCGAACGTAAGCTCGTCCCCCGCGGCGATCTCGTCGGTGTTCGCGCCGACCTCGGCCGCGAGCTCGTGGCGACCCGAGACGAAATCGTTGTGCAAGTGAGTGTCGAGCGCGTGCGTGAGCTTCACGTGCAGGTCGTCGCCGAGGTTCAGGTAGCGCTCGATGTCGCGAAAGGGATCGATGACCACCCCGACGCCGTGGTCGGTGTCTGCGACGACAAAGCTCGTGTTCCCCAGCTCCGGAGCCGGGACCGCCTCGACCGTGTACACGGCGTTAGTGGAAGAGAGGTGCGGTCGTCAGCAGGATCCAGAGCGTTATCAAAGTCACGACCCCGGCGCCGCCGTAAAAGACCACCTGCGCCGGCACGCTTCTGGCCGCGCGCACTCCGACGTCGACCAGGAAATAGCGCAGCCGGTGGGCGTAGTGGAAGAACGCGAACGCGAACAGGACGAGGAGGTAGAGCTTGACCAGCGGGTTGCCCAACATGTTGACCCACGTGTCGTAATGCCTGTCGACCACGGGGGCGTAGCCGAGCGGCCCGAGGATGCCCTGGACGAGCACGTGGACCGGCAGCAGGAGAGCGGTCAGCACGCCGCCCTGCGAGAAGAGGAACCACCAGAACAGGTGCGCAAGCGCGGGTCGCCGCCGGACATCGGTGCTCATCGGGCGAACCAGACCAGGACGAACGCAACGACGACAGAAGCGACCAGCCACATTCCGAACATGGCCAGCACGATCAGGCGCGACGGCACCGGCCGGTCGAAGACCTTGAAGTGGAGGATCGTCCCCGCAAGGCTGAGGAACGTGACGCTGTGGTACAGCGAAAACAGGAGGACGATGACGCTGAACGCGATGAACGCGGGGGAGCCGTGTGGCCGGTACTGCGAGGGTGGACCCCCGGCGCGCTGAATCTCGACCAGCAGCCACAGCATCCACAGCGCCATCGGCACCGACGAGAACTCGCGCAGCATGTAGTTGACGTAGTGCCGGTTGCGCGTCCACCAGCCGGCGGGCATGCGCCAGCGATATTCGCGTGGAGCGGTTTGCGCCTCCGCCGTCACTCGCGGTTTCCGTAAGGCAGAACGAAGCGCAGGGTCGTGTCGAGCTTGGTCTGCTGGATCGCCTTGGCCGGGTCGACCCCCTTGGGGCACACGACCGAGCACTCGCCGACGAAGCTGCACTCCCAGATGCCCTCCGACTCGGCGACCACGGGAAGCCGGATCTTCAGCCCCTCGTCTCGTGAGTCGAGGTTGTAGCGGCGCGCGAGCGCAGTCGCCGCCGGCCCGAGGAACTCGTTGTTCAGGCCGTAGACCGGGCACGCCGCGTAGCACAGCATGCAGTTGATGCACTGGCTGAACTGGCGGAAGTCGTCGATCTGCTCATTGGTCTGCCTGTGCTCACGGGCGCCGATCGGGATCTCCTGCTTGCGGATGATCCACGGCTTGATGGCCTTCAGCTTATGCATGAAGTCGTCCATGTCGATGACCAGGTCGCGGATGATCGGGAAGTTGTTGAGCGGCTCGACCACGACCGGCCGCGGCCAGTAGTCGCGCAGGAACGCGTTGCACGTCAGCTTGGGTACGCCGTTGACCATCATGCCGCAGCTGCCGCAGATGCCCATGCGGCATGACCACCGGTAGCTGAGGCTTCCATCGACGTGCGACTTGATGTAGTTGAGCGCGTCGAGCACCACCATGCTCTCGTCGTAGAACGGGATCTCGTACGACTGGAACCGCGGCTTCTCGTCGTGCTGCGGGTCGTAGCGTGTCGCCTTGACGGTGACTGTCTTGTCAGCCATCAGTAGCTGCGCGCCTGCGGTTGGTAGTTGGTGATCGTCACGTCTCGATACTCCAGTCGTGGTGCCAGCGTGTTGGTGCGGAATGCCAGCGTGTGCTTGAGGAAGCTCTTGTCCTCGCGCTCGGGAAAATCGCGCCGCGCGTGCGCGCCGCGGGACTCTTCGCGCGCCAGCGCGGAGAACGCGATGACGCTGCTGACCTCGAGCATGTAGTCGAGCTCGAGGGCCGCGAGGACCTCGGTGTTGAAGGTGCGGCTCGAGTCGTCGATCTTGATCCGCTCGAAGCGGTCGCGGAGACCGCCGAGGTTGCGAGCAAGGCGAGAGAGACCGTCGCGGTCGCGAAACACGCCCGCGCCGGCGTCCATCTCCTTCTGCATCTCTTCGCGAATCACTGCAATGCGCTCGGTGCCGGTCTTCTTGTCGAGGTATTCGGTCTCGACCCGGCGCGCCTCGTCCCACAGCATCGAGTCGACCGGGTTCGCCGTCACGGGCTTGGCCGAGCTCGCGTAGTACGCGGCCGCGCGGCCTGCGGCTGCCCCGAACACGAGGCACTCGGGAAGCGAGTTCGAGCCGAGGCGGTTGCCGCCGTTGAGGCCGACGTTGGCGCATTCGCCCGCGGCGTACAGGCCGAGGATTGGCGTCGCGCCCGAGATGTCGGCGTCGACGCCGCCCATCATGTAGTGCTGCACGGGGCGGACCGGAATCGGGTCGTGGACGATGTCGATGCCCATGAACTCGCGCCCGAGCTCGCGCATGAACGGCAGCTTGCGGTCGATCACGTCTTCGCCGAGGTGGCGCACGTCGAGGTGCATGTACTTGCCGTGCGGACCCTCGAAGCCGCGCCCGGCCTCGAACTCCGTGATCATCGCCCGCGAGATGATGTCGCGCGGTCCAAGCTCCATCTTGTTGGGCACGTAGTCCTTGAGAAAGCGTTCGCCCTGGTTGTTGAAGAGGTAACCGCCCTCACCCCTCACCGCCTCGGTGATCAGGATGCCAGTGAACGGCAGTCCGGTCGGATGGAACTGGACCATCTCCATGTCTTTCAGGCCCACCCCCGCGCGATACGCGAGCGCCATGCCGTCGCCGGTACAGATGTTGCCGTTGGTCGTGAATGCGTAGACACGGCCAAGCCCGCCGGTGGCGAGGATCACCGACTTCGCGGTGATCGCATCGAAGCGTCCCGTGCGGATGTCGAACGCGACGACGCCGACGCAGCGGCTGTCCTCGATCAGGAGCTTGG
>Ga0307479_10000362_pt1 | contig 40788 bp, 37 predicted proteins | sample atmos_gasesECM4C_FD_203743 | JGI IMG/M metagenome (GOLD analysis project Ga0307479, IMG submission 203743) | Hardwood forest soil microbial communities from Morgan-Monroe State Forest, Indiana, United States - atmos_gasesECM4C_515 | ecosystem: Environmental > Terrestrial > Soil > Temperate...
GCGGAGCAAGGTCGCGCGATCGCAAGTGGAGAGACTGTCGATATCGCGCTGTCGCTCGCAACATGGTTCATAGCCTCCGGCGGCGCGAACGACGGGCGAGGGCGCATGGCGGCTCACATCCGACGCGGCGCCAGGCTGCCGGATTCGCTCGCTGGCAACGCGAAACCCGCGCGGGCCATTGCGCCGCCGCAGCCTGGACTGCATGCCGGTGGCGCGCTGGTCGGTCTCGCCTTCGGGCAGATGCAGAGCGCGACGCTGAAATTTCTCGCCGATCGCGCGCCCGGCCTGCGCCTGACGCCGTGGCGGCTGATCCTTGCCGAAGGGTTGCGCGAGTTGCCGCAGCACGACGGCATCGTGACGCGGGCGGCTGATCCGATGATGCGCGTTGCGGCCTGCACCGGCGCGCCCGGCTGCCCGGCGGCGCATGTGGAAACGCGCTCGCTCGCGGCGGCGCTGGCGCCGCATATCGCCGCCAATTCCGGCCTGCATGTTTCCGGCTGCGCCAAGGGCTGCGCCCATCCGCGCGCCTCGGCGATCACGCTGGTCGGCACTGGCAATGGTTTCGATCTCGTCCGGCATGGTTCGGCTCAGGATACGCCCGTCGCGAAAGGACTGGATCCGGCGAAAATTCTCGCCGATCCGCGCGCGCTGTTGGGAGCCAGCTGATGCCGCACCTTTACGAGACCGATGGCGCGGCGATCTATCGTCAATCCTTCGCGACCATCCGCGCCGAGGCCGACCTCGCGCGTTTCACGCCCGACGAGGAGACGGTGGTCGTGCGCATGATCCATGCCGCGGGCATGGTCGGTCTGGAAGCGTTCATCCGGTTCACGCCGGGCATGGCCCGCAAAGCGCGTCAAGCGCTGCAAGACGGCGCCCCCATTCTCTGCGATGCGCGCATGGTGTCGGAGGGTATTACGCGCGCGCGTCTTCCGGCCGACAACGCCGTGATCTGCACGCTCGGCGACCCCGCCGTTCCGCAGCTTGCGAAGTCCATGCGCAACACCCGCTCGGCCGCCGCGCTCGAATTGTGGCGGCCGCATCTCGACGGCGCGGTCGTTGCGATCGGCAATGCGCCGACCGCGCTGTTCCATCTGCTCAACATGCTCGAAGACGACAGCTGCCCGCGGCCGTCGGCCATCATCGGCTGCCCGGTCGGTTTCGTCGGCGCAGCGGAGGCCAAGGCGGCGCTGATGGCAGCGCCGCCCGCGCCGGCGCTTACGGTCATGGGGCGGCTCGGCGGCTCGGCGATCACGGTCGCCGCCGTCAACGCGCTTGCAAGCAGGAGCGAATAGCGATGGGGCGGATCATCTGCTGCGGTCTTGGACCGGGAAATCCGGACCTGATGAGCGTGCGGGCGGATCGCGAAATCCGCGCCGCGACGCAGGTGGCATATTTCCGCAAGAAAGGACGGCCGGGACAGGCGCGGCGCATCGTCGAGGGCATGCTGGCGCAAAACGTTCGCGAATATCCGATGGAATATCCGGTCACGACCGAGCTTGCCTTCGATAGCGAGCAATATGTGCGCGCACTCGCGGGCTTCTACGATGAATGGGCGCACCGTCTCGAAGCGCTGGCGCGCGAGAGCGACGTCGTCGTGCTCTGCGAGGGCGATCCGTTCTTCTACGGCTCGTTCATGCATCTCTATACGCGGCTGCAGGGCCGCGCCGAGATCGAGGTCATTGCCGGAATTCCCGGAATGGCCGGATGCTGGAACGCCGTGGGACAGGCGATTGCGCTCGGCGACGACGTGATGACGGTGCTGATGGGCACGTTGTCCGAGGCCGAGCTGGCACGGCGCGTGCAAAACTCCGATGCGCTGGTGATCATGAAAACCGGCCGCAACCTCGGAAAAATTCGCCGCGTGCTGGCGGCGGCGGGACGGCTCGGCGAAGCCTGGCTGATCGAACACGGTACCATGCCAGGCGAGCGCGTCGCACGGCTGGGCGATGTCGACGTCGCTGAATGTCCCTATTTCGCGATCGTTCTCGTGCATGGGCGCGGCCGGCGGCAGGAGGCGGCCGAATGACGGGCCGGCTTACCATCGCGGGCCTCGGGCCCGGCGACGCGGCGCTGATGACGCCGGAGGTATCGGCCGCGCTGGCTGACGCGACCGATGTGCTCGGCTATGCGCCTTATGTTGCGCGCGTGCCGCCACGCGAAGGATTGACGCTACGTCCGTCCGATAACCGCATGGAACTGCAGCGCGCGGAAGAGGCGCTGCGGCTTGCTGCCGAGGGACGCAGCGTGGTCATCGTGTCCTCCGGCGATCCCGGCGTGTTCGCGATGGCCGCCGCGGTGTTCGAGGCGCTGGAAGCCGCGCCCGAGTTGCAAGAGCTTTCGATCCGCGTGCTGCCGGGCGTGACCGCAATGTTGGCGGCAGCCGCGCGCGCTGGCGCGCCGCTCGGCCATGACTTCTGCGCGATCAACCTGTCCGACAACCTGAAGCCTTGGCCGGTGATCGAAAAGCGGCTGCGGCTTGCCGCGGAAGCCGACTTTGCGATCGCGCTGTACAATCCGCGCTCGGCGAGCCGGCCGGAGGGTTTTGCCCGCGCGCTGGACGTTTTGAAAGAAGCAGGCTGCGGCAATCGCCTCATCATCTTCGCGCACGCGGTCTCGACGCCCAAAGAGCGCATCGAGACGTTGTCGCTTCAGGACGCCCGCCCCGAAATGGCCGACATGGCGACACTGGTCATTGTCGGCAATTCGGCGACGCGCCGTGTCGGCCGCTGGGTCTATGCCCCGAGGCGTGCGTCATGACCGAGCCACGCCAGCACCTCTTCGACGCTCTCGGCTCGCGGCCGCTCGGGCAGATCGGGCCGCGCGATCATGACGACGGGAAGATTCAGCTCGCGCGCGGCGTCGATCTTGGCACGCGCGCCGTCGCCGCCCGCATTGCGCGCGACCACCCACTCGATGCCGCGCGAGCGCATCAGCTCAAGATCGCCGGCCAGGGTGAACGGACCGCGGGAGATGATGATTTCGGCATCCGGCAGCGGCAGCAATCCGTCGGGCGCATCGACGAACCGCAACGTATAGGCGTGCTGCGGCATCGCGCCGAACGGCGCGAGATGCTGGCGGCCGATCGCGAGAAACACGCGGGCGCGTATCGCGGGCAGGGCGGCGACGGCGGCGCCGATATCGGGCACGTCGATCCATTTGTCGCCGGCAATTGGCGTCCACGGCGCCCGCTCCAGCGCGATCAGCGCGGTACCAGTCGCCGCGCACGCGGCAACCGCGTTGCGGCTCATCTCGGCGGCAAAGGGATGGGTCGCGTCGATGACATGCGTGATGTTCTCGTTGCGGATGAACTCGGCGAGGCCGCCCGCAGCGCCAAAACCACCGATCCGCGTCGGCACCGGGTGACCCAGCGGAATCTTGGTGCGGCCGGCATAGGAATAGATGGCGTCAATGCGCGCGCGCGAAAGCGCGAGCGCAAGCTGGTTGGCGTCGCCAGTTCCCCCCAGGATGAGGGCACGCATCGTGGCTGATCCTTGTACACTTCCGTGGCTGACCATCATCGGCATCGGCGAAGATGGCCTTGGTGGGCTCTCGGAGGCAAGCCGAAAAGCACTTGATCGAGCCGAGGCCGTGTTTGGTGGTGAACGTCATCTGGCGCTCGCCGATATCGGCGGCCGCGGGCGGCGCTGGCCGGTGCCGTTCGACGCCAGGGAGGTGCTTGCTCGTCGGGGGCGTCCAACGGCCGTGCTCGCCTCGGGCGATCCGTTCTGGCATGGCGTTGGCGGTAGCCTCACGTCCCGTTTGCCGGCAGGCGAATGGATCGCGCATCCCGCACCCTCGACCTTCTCGCTCGCGGCGGCGCGGCTGGGCTGGCGGCTGGAACAAGTCGCCTGTATCGGTCTGCACGCTGCGCCGTTCGAACGGCTGGTGCCGCTGCTCGCGCGCGGCGCGCGCGTCATCTGCCTGGTGCGCGACGGCAAGGCGGCGGCCGATCTTGCCGCCTGGCTCACCGCGCGCGGCTGGGGCGCCTCACGGTGCTGGACGCTGTCGGCGCTCGGCGGTCCGCGCGAGCGCATCACGGAGAGCCGCGCAAATAGTTGCGCCGCGGATTCCGCCGCAAGCCCACTTGCATTTGCACTGGAAGCCGAAGGCATGACGGGATTGCCACGCGCTTCCGGTCTTTCGGACGATCTCTTCAGGCATGAGGGACAGATCACCAAACGGCCGGTGCGCGCGCTGGCGCTGTCGGCGCTGGCGCCGCGGCCCGGCGAGATTCTCTGGGACATCGGCGCCGGCTCCGGATCGGTCTCCGTCGAATGGGCGTTGGCCGGCGGAAAGGCGATTGCGGTCGAGCCGCGGGAAGACCGTGTGGCCAATATCCGCGCCAATGCGACGGCGTTCGGACTGGAGCCAAGCATAAGCGTCGTCCAGGGACCCGCGCCGGCAGTTCTCTCGGCCCTCGAAAAGCCGAACGCGGTCTTCATCGGTGGCGGTCTGGATGCGGCGACGTTCGACGCGATCTGGAAGCTGGCGCCTGGCGCAACCCGCGTTGTCGCGCACGCTGTCACGCTGGAGACCGAGGCGCTGCTGGCCGAGTTGCAGAACCGGCACGGCGGCGACTTGATGCGGGTCGAGATTTCGCACGCGGCACCTCTCGGCCGCCGGCGATCCTGGGAAGCCGGGCGTCCGATCGTGCAATGGAGCACGATGAAAGGAGACGGCGAATGACAGTGCATTTCATCGGCGCCGGCCCCGGCGCGCCCGATCTCTTGACCTTGCGCGGCCGCGACCTGATCGCGTCATGTCCGGTCTGCCTCTATGCCGGCTCGCTGGTGCCGCGGGAAATCCTAGCGCATTGCCCGCCGGGCGCGCGCATCGTCAACACCGCGTCGCTGTCGCTCGATGAGATCATCTCGGAGATTTCGACGGCGCATGCCGAGAACAAGGACGTGGCGCGGCTGCATTCCGGCGATCTCTCGGTCTGGTCGGCGATGGGCGAGCAGTTGCGGCGCCTGCGCGCACTCGGCATTCCCTTTTCCATCACGCCCGGCGTGCCGTCGTTCGCGGCGGCGGCGGCCGCGCTAGAGGCCGAGCTCACGCTTCCCGGCCTTGCGCAATCCGTCGTGCTGACGCGCACCTCCGGCCGGGCCAGCGCGATGCCGGAGGGCGAAACGCTTGCCGCTTTCGCCGCAACCGGCGCGGTGCTCGCCATCCATCTCTCGGTGCATGTGCTCGCCAAGGTGATCGCCGAGCTGACGCCGCATTATGGCACCGATTGTCCCGCGGCCGTGGTCTGGCGTGCGAGCTGGCCCGATCAGCGCATCGTGCGGGCGACGCTCGGCACGCTCGACGCATCGATCGGCGCGGAGCTTGAGCGCACCGCGATCATCCTGGTCGGCCGAACGCTGGACGCTGCCGACTTTGACGACAGCCGCCTCTATGCCGGCGATTACGATCGCCGCTACCGGCCGGTCGGAGCCGCGACGCGTTTTCCGGAGGCGTCGTGATGCCGCGATGTCTTGTCATCTCGGCGCCGGCTTCCGGCGCCGGCAAGACCACGCTGACGCTGGCGCTTGCTCGCGCGTATCGCGACCGGGGACTGGCCGTGCAGTGCTTCAAGAGCGGTCCGGACTATATCGACCCCGCGTTTCACGCCGCTGCAACCGGGCGTACGTCCGTCAACATCGATAGTTGGGCGATGCGGCGCGACACCATCGAAGCGCTTATTGCACGCGGCAGCGATGCCGATCTGGTGGTCGCGGAAGGCTCGATGGGTCTGTTCGACGGCGTCGCTGTGCCGGGTATGTCCGGCACCGGCGCCAGCGCCGACATCGCGGAGATGATGGGCTGGCCGGTGCTGCTGGTGCTCGATCCCTCCGGCCAGGCGCAGACCGCGGCCGCCGTCGCCGCCGGACTTCGTGATTTTCGCCCCGGTGTGCGGATCGCGGGCGTCATCCTCAATCGCGTCGCCAGCCCGCGGCACGAGGATCTGGTGCGGCGCGCGATGGAAGGCGCCGGGATTTCGGTGCTCGGTTCGCTGCCGCGGCATGCGCCGATCAAATTGCCGGAGCGGCATCTCGGCCTGGTCCAGGCCGCCGAACATTCGCATTTGCATGAAATGATCGGCGAAGCCGCGCGTCTTGTCACTGAACGCGTCGATCTCGACAAGCTGCTGCAACTGGCCGAATGCACTTGGACCGCGGGCGCGAAGTCCGCGCCGCGCGTGACGCCGCCCGGGCAGCGCATTGCGCTGGCGCGCGACGCGGCCTTTTCCTTCATCTATCCGCACATCGTCGAAGGCTGGCGCGCCGCCGGTGCGGAAATCATGCCGTTCTCGCCGCTGGCCGACGAGGGGCCGCACGATAGCGCCGACGTCTGCTGGCTGCCGGGCGGCTATCCGGAATTGCATGCGGGGCGGATCGCCGCCAATCGCAGCTTCCGCCGCGCACTGCAGGCGTTCGCGCAGACGCGACCCGTGCATGGCGAATGCGGCGGCTACATGGTGCTCGGCAAAGGGCTGGTCGATGCGGAAGGAACGCGACACGAGATGACGGGGCTGCTTGGTCTGGAGACAAGCTTTGCGACGCGGCGCATGCATCTCGGCTATCGCCTGGCAGAACTCACTGGTGACATGCCGGGACAGGAAACCGGCGCGCGGCTGCGCGGACATGAATTCCATTATGCGACGATCCTGTCCCAGCCCGATCCGCCGCTCGCGCACGTGCGCGACGCCAACAGCGCGGAGGTCGCCGAGACTGGTTCACGCCGCGGGCACGTCAGCGGCACGTTCTTTCATCTGATTGCGGAGGACCGGTGAGCGGCTTCGTCTCCTTTGTCTCGGCGGGTCCGGGCGATCCCGAGCTTCTGACGTTGAAGGCCGCGGCGCGGCTTCGCGCTGCCGACGTCGTGCTCTATGACGATCTTGCTTCGGGCGCCATCTTGTATCGCGCCCGCGAAGGTGCGCGGCTTGTCTCGGTCGGAAAACGCGCCGGCCGCCCCTCGGCCAAGCAGGAACATGTCAGCCGGCTGCTGGTCGACTATGCCGCCACTGGCGCGGCCGTGGTGCGGTTGAAGTCGGGAGATGCGGGCATCTTCGGCCGGCTCGAGGAAGAGCTCGACGCGTTGCGGTCGGCTGGCGTCGGCTATGAGATCATCCCCGGCGTCGCCTCGGCCTGCGCGGCTGCCGCCATATCGGGGATACCGCTCACCCGCCGGCACACCGCACGCCGCGTCCAGTTCGTCACCGGCGCCGACGTCAAGGGCGAACTGCCCGACGATCTCAACTGGGCCGCGCTCGCGGACCCGCATGCGATCACCGCGGTCTACATGGGCAAGCGGACTTTTCCCGCGCTCGCGGCGCGATTGATTACGCACGGGTTGGCGCCGGACACGTCGGCGCTACTGGCCGAATCTGTCGGCCATCCCGACCAGCGGCTCGTGCGCACGACGATCGAACGATTGGCCGAACGGCTCGCGAAGCAAAGCGCGCCGGCGACAGCGGTGATTCTGTTTGGGGCGCTGGCGGGGGAGGAGCCATGACGGGTTCTCTCACGCTGTCCCTGGTCGGCATCGGCTGCGGTGATCCCGCGCAACTGACGCTTGCGGGTGTCCGCGCAGTCAACGCGGCCGATCTCGTGCTGATCCCGCGCAAGGGCGAGGAAAAATCCGATCTTGCCGAGTTGCGGCGGACGATTTGCGCAGGAGTCCTGACCAACAGCAGGACGCGCGTCGTCGAATTCGACCTGCCGCGGCGTGACAGCGAACGCGAGGATTACCGCGCCGGTGTCGATGCATGGCACGATGCAGTGGCGGCGGCGTGGTCGCGGGAGATTGCAACTCATCTCGGCGCCGAAGGGCGCGTAGCCCTATTGATCTGGGGCGACCCGTCGCTCTACGACTCGAGCCTTCGTATCGCGCGCAGGCTCGATCCGCTTCCGCATATCGAGGTGATTCCGGGGATTACCTCAATCCAGGCGCTCTGCGCCGCGCATGCGATCCCGGTCAACGAGATCGGCGAGCCCTTTTTGGTGACGACAGGACGGCGGCTGCGCGAGGGCGGCTTTCCGACCGGCGTCGAGACCGTCGTCGTCATGCTCGACGGCGGCGCGGCTTTCCAGTCGCTGGACGCGCGCGGCCTCCACATCTGGTGGGGCGCCTATCTCGGCATGGCCGATCAAATGATTATGTCCGGACCGCTTGCGGAGGTGGGGGCAAGCATCGCCGCCGCTCGGCAAGACGCGCGCGCGCGGCACGGCTGGATCATGGATAGCTACATCATCAAACGTGGTTCTGATCACTGAAGGCAAACGGCATGCTTCCCGAGTGGGTCACTCAAGACTGTCCCGGAATCTCTCTTCAGCATCGCGAGGCGGCGCGCGTCCGCCAGGGCGAATTGACAAAGCCGGCCGGTTCGCTCGGCCGGCTCGAGACGCTCGCGATCGAACTGGCCAGTCTGCAGCACACCGGCCGCCCGCGCGCTACCCGTGCGCCAATCATCATCTTCGCCGGCGATCACGGCATCGCCGCGCAGGGCGTTTCGGTCTATCCGCAAGAAGTAACGATTGCGATGATGTCGAATTTCGCGGCCGGAGGCGCGGCGATTTCGGTGCTGGCGCGCGAGCTGGGGTCTCCGCTCGAAGTCGTCGACGCCGGCTCGCTGGCGGAAGCGCCAATAGCGGGTGTTGTCGCCGACAAGCCGCGCCGGGGCACGCGTGATTTCAGCAAGGAGGCCGCGCTCGATGCCTCCGAAGTCGCGTTCGCGCTCGAATGCGGCCGGCGCGCGGTCGCTCGCGCCGCAACGTCCGAGCCGGACATTCTCATTCTCGGCGAGATGGGAATAGGCAATACGACAGCCGCCGCGGCGATTGCGGCCGCGCTCTCGAAGACCAGCGCGGAGGCCATGACCGGCGCCGGCACAGGTCTCGATACGTCGGGCCGCGCGCATAAGGCGCGCGTGATCGATGCCGCGCTGGCTCGGCACGGTCTGGTCGGGCCCGATGTTTCCCCGGAGCGGATCCTGTGCGCGGTCGGCGGGCTGGAGATTGCCGCCATCTCCGGTGCGGTCATCGCCGCCGCGCAGCGCCGGATTCCGATCCTGGCCGATGGCTTCATCGTGTCGGTCGCGGCGCTGGCGGCGACGCGTCTCAATCCCTCCTGCCAGCCGTATCTGATCTTCTCGCACCGGTCGGCGGAGCAGGGGCACCGGCTGGTCCTCGAAGCCCTCGAGGCCCGCCCGCTGCTCGATCTCGACTTGAGACTCGGCGAAGCATCGGGCGCAGCGCTTGCGCTGCCGCTTCTGCGGCTCGCCTGTGCGCTTCACAACCAGATGGCGACGTTTGCGGAGGCCGCGGTGCCGGACCGCGCCGGCTGAAGTGCGGAGGACCCCGCCAAAGTTACCGCTAAACAATTCGCGTCGTCCCAAGCGATCGCATAGAATTGCCGGACGCAGGAGCTAGGAGAGTTGGTTGCCGGGCAGGCGCGAGGCCAATAGCTGGACGGTGGGCGCCAATCTCGGTTGGGCCGATCAGGCGCGCTTCGGCGCCATGCTGATGCCGGATGAGAAGGCGAGGGCCGTCGGTCCGGCGCCGCTGTTTCAGGGCCTCTCGCAAGCCGAGATCGATCAGGTCGTCGGCGCTTCCAAACGCAAGGTGTTTTATCGCGGTGCCCAGGTGTTCAGCCAGGGCAATCCGCAGGACGGCATCTACCTCGTCGAGAGTGGCCGCATCCGGGTGTTTTACATGGGGCCTTCGGGACGCGAGATCACGCTGGCCTACTGGCATCCGGGCAATTTCGTCGGCGGGCCAGATGTGTTCGGCAAGGGCGTGCATGTCTGGTCGGGAGTGGCTGCCGTCAACAGCAGCGTGCTTCACGTGCCCGGCGACGTCCTGCGGCAGATGGTCGTGAAAATCCCGGCACTCGCGATCGGCATCATCGAAGGATTAAGCTTCAAGGGCCGCTGCTATTCATCGCTGGCGCAGATGCTCGGCACGCGTTCGCCGACCGAGCGCCTGGCGCATCTCCTGCTGCATCTGACCGAGCTCTATGGCGTCGAGGAACGCGGCGGCATGCTGATCGCAGCGTCGTTTACCCATGCCGATCTCGCGCACATGATCGGCGTCACTCGGCAATGGGTGACGACGAGCCTCAAGCGCCTTGCGGAGATGGGTGTGCTCGACGCGCAAGGTACCAACATCCTGATCAAGGATGCCGCTCCGCTTGCCTCGATGCGCGACGGCAAGGCCGCGAAGGCCGAAGCCCAAGACGACGGCCGAGACGACGCTTGAGACGACGCTTGATATCTGCCGGCGGCCGCCACGGATGATCATACCAGCGTCATTCCGCCTAAACCATCATCAGAAATTCCCCGGCAAATGACCATTTGTTGAGCAGGCTAGGGTTTTTCGGCAAGGATTTGCACCCCGGCTGCGATCCCGGTTCAAAGCCGGCCCTTTCACGTTCAGAACTTTCTCCACGACGGCAATGAGGCCGCCTCGAGGAGTTCGTGAAGTGAAGTTCGAACACCGTCACGCATCGACCCAGGTCCGCGCAACGCTTCTGCGCGCGGCAAAGCCACGTCATCTGGCTCGGACATTGCAGCTTTCAGTGCAGGCGAGCGCAGAGCGCTTCGGTGCTTTGTGCCGAGACCTGACACCACGAGGTTGAAGGGTTGCTCAGATGAACGTTCAAAACTTTCTCTGTCATGCTTCGAAAGCCGCGCCGCTTTGCTTCGCGGCGGCGCTGGTCTTCACATCAGGTCAATCGCGCGCCGAGACGATCGAGATCGGGATCGGAATCCAGAACACGACGACCAACACGGTGACCGGTGGCGCCGTGCTGAAAGAACTCGGACTGCTCGAAAAGCACTTGCCGAAAACCGGCAAGTACAAGGACGTCACCTACTCGCTCTCCTGGCAGAACGCGACGTCGGGGCCGCCGATCACCAACGGCATGATGGCCAACAACATCCAGATCGGGATGATGGGCGATTATCCCTTGATGGTGAACGGCGCGACCGGCCAGGCCACCGGTAACGAAACCCAACTGGTCGCGATCATCGCCTACAACGCGCAAGGCAGCGGCAACGGCATCGTCGTTCACAAGGATTCGCCGTATTACGACCTCGCCGATCTCAAGGGCAAGAACGTCTCCGTTCCCTTCGGCTCCGCCGCGCACGGCATGATGCAGCGGGCGCTGGAGCAAAAAGGACTGCCGCCCGATTTCTGGAATCTGGTGTCGCAGTCGCCGGAGATCGGCAGCACCAATTTGCAGGAAAAGCGGATCGACGCGCACGCGGATTTCGTGCCGTTCGCCGAGCTTCTTCCGTTCCGCGGCTTCGCTCGAAAGATCTATGACGGCGCCGAGACCAGGACGCCGACATTCCACGGCGTCGTCGTCCGCAAGGATTTCGGCGAGAAATATCCGGAGATCGTGGTCGCCTATATCGAAGCGCTGATGGAAGCCAACGATTGGATGCGAAACAACCCGAAGCTCGGAGCCGAGAAGGTCGAGGAGTGGACCAAGATCAACAAGGAGGTCGTCTACATCTTTCTCGGCCCCGGCGGCATTCACACGCTCGACCCCACCATCAAGCCGGCCTGGGTCGATGCCGTCGGAGCGAACTACGCCGTGCTGAAGAAATTGAACATGATCAAGGACCTCAACATCAAGGCCTGGGTGAACGACCTTTACGTGCGCCAGGCCTACAAGGACCTCGGTCTCGATTACGACAAGCAGCTCGCGATGACGACCGGTTATGACATCACGGGAGAAGACCCGGTCTGCAACGCGCCGGTCAATAATCCGAAGGAGGCCGGTCAAATCTGGATCGAGGGCGGCGACATCGTTCCGTTCAGCTCGCCGGTCTGCACTCTCCTGGGGGTCAAGAAATTCACCGGACAGGGCAGGAAGCTCAACGCGGTCTATCTCGTCGATCACACCTTGGGGATCAAGCTGTTTGCGGACGCCGCCTTCTACGCCATCGGGCAGGACCAGAAGAAGCCGGATGTGGTGCCGTTCATGCTCAAGAAGGACGCCGAGTCCTATGCCGCGACGATCGGCGGCAAGCTCGGCACCTACGCCGACGCGCTCGCCACCATCAACGTTGGACAATAGGTCGCGCACCGATGGGCACCATGGCGAATGCAAAAGTCGCGGCGATCCCGATCTCGGGCGGCGGCCTCGATCCCAAGCTGGTGGAAACGATCATGGCATCCGCGCCGCAGACATCAGCGCCGGAAGCGCCGGCAGACAAGACCGCATCCGACGCTGCGAAGCCGGGCGGGTCGATCGAGCCGGCGTCGCCGGAGCCGGAGACCGTCGCTACGCTTTCACTGCGCGATGTCGCACGAGCGCTGCGCGATGCGGTGCGAGGGCTGCTGAAGCAAGTCACCCGGGAGCGGATCACCGCTCTCGTCCTCGCCTGCATCTCGGTCGGCGCCATGTTCGTCGTCTGGTACCTCGGAACCAAGTACCGAATCGAATTCTATATTCGCTTCAAGAACGTGCCGACGCCCTCCGAGGTGATGCAGCAGGCGGTCCAGGTCGGGCTTTCGACCAAGTTTCTGATCAACATCGGATACAGCATCAGGCGCATCCTGCTCGGCTTCGCCATAGCCATCGTCATCGGCGTGCCGCTCGGGCTGATGATCGGCAGGTATCGCAGGGTCGGCGACTTTTTCATGCCGGTGGTCGAGATCCTGCGTCCGATTCCGGCGATCGCCTGGGTGCCGATGTCGATCATGCTGTGGCCGAACAACGAGGCGAGCATCGTCTTCATCACCTTCATCGGCGCTTTCTTTCCGATCCTGTTGAACACCATCCATGGGGTCCACTCGCTCGACGGGGTTTTGATCCGCGCCGGCCGCTGCCTCGGCGCCAGCGAATTCCGATTGCTCTGGAACGTGATCCTGCCGGGCTCGCTGCCGCATATCTTCACCGGGCTCGCGGTCGGCATGGGGGTGGCCTGGGTTTCGCTGATCGCAGCCGAGATGATCTCGGGCCAGTTCGGCGTCGGTTACTTCACCTGGGAGGCCTACTCGCTGGTGAACTATCCAGCGATCGTGCTCGGCATGATCACGATCGGGGTACTTGGCCTCGTCTGCAGCGGCATCATCCGCGTCGTGGGCAAGCTGATGATGCCCTGGCTCGCTTTCGCACCCGGGAGCAAAAAATGATGGAAGCCGACAAAGGCCATATCGACGTCCGCAACATGGGCGTGGTCTATGGCAGCAACGCCAGCAGGGTCGTCGCCGTCAAGGATGTGGACCTGAACGTCAAGCCCGGCGAGTTCGTCTCGCTGATCGGCCCCTCGGGCTGCGGCAAATCGACGATCCTCAACATCGTGGCGGGTTTCGCCCAACCGACCAGCGGCGAAGCGACGCTCGACGGCAAGAAGATCACCAGGCCGAGCTCGGAGCGCGGCGTGGTGTTCCAGCAATACTCGCTATTCCCGTGGTTGTCGGTGCGCAAGAACGTCGAGTTCGGCCTGAAGATGGCGGGCGTCGACCCGCACAAGCGCAGCGTCACCGCGCGCACGCTGCTCGATCTCGCCGGACTGGCGAGCTTCGAGAACCATTATCCCGACCAGCTCTCCGGCGGCATGAAGCAGCGCATCGGCATCGTGCGCGCGCTGGCGGCGAGTCCGCAGGTGCTCTTGATGGACGAGCCGTTCGGCGCGCTCGACACCCAGACCCGCGTCGTGATGCAGGAGATCCTGACCAACATCTGGCAGCAGTTCCGCATCTCGGTGCTGTTCATCACCCACGACATCGAAGAATCGATCTTCCTCTCCGACCGCATCTACGTGATGACGGCGCGGCCCGGACGCATCAAGGCGGAGATCAAGGTGCCGCTGCCGCGCCCGCGATCCGCCGAGATGACCGACGCGCCGGAGTTCATCCGCCTCGTGCATGAGCTGAAGGGGCTGATCCGTGAAGAATCTCTCGCGGCAATGGGGCCGGAGATCAAGGACCGGGGCCTTACCGGCTTCGGGATGAAAATCGGGCCGGAAGGCGTGAGCAACATCTTTTGACCCGTGCGCGGCGGCCGCAACGGTGCAGCCACCTCGCGACCACAAACAGGAAATGACGCGAACGCGCGTCATCAGGAAGCGCGAACAGCGCTGAAGATTTAGGAGCTAATTGATGGCTAAAAAACCAAACATCCTCTTTTTCCATGTCGACAATCTCGGCATGGGAGAGCTTGGTTGTTACGGCGGCGGCATCCTGCGCGGCGCCGATACCAGGCGCATGGACCAGTTCGCGAAAGAAGGCGCGAAGCTGACGCACTACGTGGTGGAACCCCAGTGCACGCCGACCCGGTCGGCGCTGATGACCGGGCGTTTCCCGATCCGGTCCGGCAACCACACGATCGCGCTCGGCGGCAACGGCGGCGGCATCGTCAAATGGGAACGCACGATCGCGGAAATCCTGTCGGAAGCAGGTTACGCGAGCGCGATCTACGGCAAGTGGCACATCGGCGCCGAGGACGGCCGCTTCCCGACCGACCACGGTTTTGACGAATGGTACGGCCCGCTGCGGACCTACGACGAGTGCATGTGGCTCGAAGATCCGCATTACGTGCCGGAGCGCGACGGCTTCTCGCACATGCATGAGGGGGTCAAGGGCAAGGGCGCCTGGCCGCTCCTGGACGAGCAGCTCACTATGGAGACCAAGAAGACCTGCGACCTCGAATATCAGAAGCGCGCGTTGAAATTCATGGAGAAATCGGTCGCAGCCGACAAGCCGTTCTACTGCTACTTCAATCACTCGCTGATGCACTTTCCGATGAGCCCGCGCGACGAATTCGCCGGCAAGAGCACCAACGGCGATTGGGGCGACTGCCTGTTGATGCTGGACCACGATTTCGGCGTGCTGCTCGACAAGCTCGACCAGCTCGGCGTGCGCGACAATACCATCGTTGTCATGTGCGGCGATAACGGCGCCGAGGATCATCTCGCCGGCCGCGGCACCGGCGGTTTCTTCGACGGCTCCTATTTCAGCTCCGCCGAAGGCGGCATCCGCACGCCGCTCTTGATCCGCTGGCCCGGCCACATCCAGCCCGGCACCGAGAGCAACGAGATGGTTCATGTCACCGACATGTTCACCACCTTGTTGAAGTTCACCGGCTGCGAGCCGCCGAAGGACCGGCTGATCGACGGCGTCGACCAGAGCCCGTTCTTCTTCGGCGAGCAGAAGACCTCGAACCGGGAGTCCTGCATCGTGTGGCTCAAGGACGAGTTGCATGCGGTGAAGTGGAAGGACTTCAAGATCAACTTCAAGCGTCAGCAGCACTTCCACGATCCGGAATTGCCGCTCGGATTTGCCCGCATCACGCATCTGCAGGAGGACCCGAAGGAGCGCGAGGCCGTCAACCAGCGCTACGTGCGCTGGTGGGTGATGCAGCACGCCCACCGCATCGTTCGCGACTTCGAGGACAGCGTGAAGAAGGAAGAGTTGATCCCGCCGGGCTCGGCGCTCGATTTCGTGCCGAAGCAGTACGCGAGGTAACAGGGCCATGTCTGCACCGGTCATATCCGCGTCACGCACAGTCGGTGCAGACCGTCCAACGGTCGCGTTCCCCGTTTCCGATATCAGGCAGCGGGGAACGATGATCTGGATCGCCGGCGGCGAGTTTCTGATGGGCTCCAACAGCTTCTATCGGGAAGAGCGGCCGGTTCGCCCCGCCGTCGTCGACGGCTTCTGGATGGACAAATACCCCGTCACCAATACTGAATTTGCTGCGTTCGTCGCGGCGACCGGATATGTCAGTTATTCGGAGCGCGCGCCGAGCCGGGATTTATATCCCGACGCCGATCCCGCGCTATTGGTGCCGGGGTCGCTGGTGTTCAGGAAGCCGGACCGGCCGGTCAGCCTGCGCGACAGTCTCGCCTGGTGGGAATACCGGCCGGGCGCGAATTGGCGGCATCCCCAGGGATCGCAGAGTTCGCTGGCCGGCCGCGACCGTCATCCAGTCGTTCATATCGCCTACGAAGATGCCCTTGCTTATGCAGCCTGGGCCGGCAAGGAATTGCCGACCGAGGCCGAATGGGAGTTCGCCGCGCGCGGCGGACTCCAGGGCAAGGCCTATCCCTGGGGCGATGCCGCCAATCCCGAGGGACGGTTTTTATCCAACACCTGGCAGGGCCGCTTTCCCTACGAAGACCTTGCCGAGGACGGATACGCAGGCACCTCTCCCGTCGATGCGTTCCCGCCCAATGCTTACGGCCTGTGCGACATGGTCGGCAATGTCTGGGAGTGGACCTCGAGCCTGTGGGGTTCGCCCACTGAGGCGCCCAAGACGTCGTGCTGCCATGCGAGCGAAGGCGGCGCGGCCGAACGGCGGGTCGTGAAGGGCGGCTCGCATCTGTGCGCCGCCAATTATTGCCTGCGCGCGCGGCCTGCCGCGCGACAGGGCGAAACCGTCGACAGCTCGACCTGCCACATCGGCTTCCGCTGCATCGCGCGAAGTCCGCGCAGCACGGCTTTTCACGGCAGGCTGACGGGACAACTGCAGGCATGAGGCGATAGCCTAAGGCCTATCTCCCGAGCAATTCCTTCAGCTTTGCGACCGCGCTGTCCGGCGTCGTGAGAACCGGCCGTCCCGTGGCCTCGGCGACCTGCGCCGCGGCGGGAGCCATGCTGTATTGTGCGAGCGCGATGACATCGCAACCGCGTAGCTCCTTTGCAGCCTCCACGACCAGCCGATCGTGCTCGGCGCGGTCGCCGCGATCGAGCGCCGCCATGCCGCCTTCGGCGAGCTTTGGCACGAGTTCAACGGACGCCGGAAACTCCCGCGGCATCGAGGCCAGCGTCGGCGGAAAGGTCGAGAGCAGGCCGATCTTGCCGCCTTGCTCGACCGCCTGCGCGATCATCGCCTCGTTCGGCTTGAGCACCGGCATCGGTGCGTGGGTGCGCGCCACGGCCTCGATGCAGGGACCGAAGGCCGAGCAGGTGAACAGGATCGCGTCGGCGCCGGTGCCGGCGACATAGCGGCCGATCGCCTGGAAGCGCTCGGTCATGGTGTCTGTGAGCCAACCATCGCGCGCGAGATCCGCCGACAGGCTGTCGTCGAGCAGATTCATCAGCCGCGCCTCCGGCCAAAGTTTCGCGAACGACGCCTCGATCGGCACGATCGAGTGTTTCAGGGCGTGGATCAGGGCAATGCGCATTCTTGACGGCCTCGCGGTGGCGCGGGCGGATATCCGCCGCGCGCCCCATCCTCATGCTCGTGTTACTTGAACGGCACCGCGTACATCAAGCCGCCCTTGGTCCAGGTCGCGTTCAGCCCGCGCTCGAGCTTGAGCGGGCTCGACTGGCCGAGGTTGCGCTCGAAAATCTCGGCGTAATTGCCGCCGGCCTTGATCGCCAGCAGCAGCCACTTGTTGTCCAGCCCCAGGCGCGAGCCGAGCTCGCCGGAGGTGCCGAGCAGGCGCTGGATCGCCGGCGAGGTGCTGCTCTTTGCCATGTCGTCGGCATTGGCCTGGGTCACGCCCAATTCTTCCGCCTCGATCAAGCCGTAGTGCAGCCAGGCGATGATGTCGGTCCACACCTCGTCGCCGTTGCGGGTGAACGGTCCGAGCGGCTCCTTGCTGATGGTCTGCGGCAGCACGACATAGTCGGCGGCATTCGGTGCGGCGGTTGCGACCGCGCCGGCCAGCGCCGAGGCGTCCTGGGTCATGACATCGCAGCGCCCGCCGAAGAAGGTCTGGTACATGGTGTCGACGCGGTCGAACACCAAAGGTTTCCAGTCGATGTTGTTGGCGCGGCCATAGTCCCCGAGCGTGACCTCATGGGTGGTGCCTTGCGCGACGCAGACGGTGGCGCCGCTAAGGGCCTTGAGGTCCTTCACGCCGCTGTCGCGCTTCACCACAAAACCCTGGCCGTCATAGAAATTGATCGGCCCCTGCCGCAGCCCGAGCGTCACGCCGCGCAGATAAGTCTCGGTCGAATTGCGGTAGAGCACGTCGATCTCGCCCGACTGCAGCGCGGTGAATCGGTTCTGCGCCGTGAGCGCGACGTAACGCACCTTGGCGGCATCGCCGAGCACGCCGGCGGCCAGCGCGCGGCAATAGTCGACATCGAGGCCCTTATAGTTGCCTTGCGAGTCCGGCGCCGAGAAGCCGGCGAACCCGGCGGAGACGCCGCACACCAGCGTGCCGCGCTGCTTGACCGCGTCTAGCGTCGCAGCCGACGCGCCCGACATCGATGCGGCCGGTAAAGCGGTAGCTGCGATGATCGTAGCTGCAATGATCTCTTTCATTTTTCCCTCTCCCTAGTGATTGATGCTTTGCAATGCCTGGTCCACGGCGGCGCCGAGCCGTTCGACGATCATGTCGATGTCGTCCTCTGCGGAAATATAGGGCGGCGCGAGCAGGACGTGGTCGCCGCTGCGGCCGTCTACGGTCCCACCGGCCGGATAGCAGGCAAGTCCGGCCGCGAACGCGGCGGCCTTGATCTTCTGGTTGAGCTTGAGGGCGGGATCGAACGGCTTGCGCGTTGCGCGATCCGCCACCAGCTCGATGGCCTGGAACAGGCCGCGCCCGCGGATATCGCCGACATGGCGGTGGTTGCCGAAGCGCTCGGTGAGCCGCCGCTCGAGATGGCGGCCAAGCTCCTTGACATTGTCGAGCAGCCGCTCTTCGTCGATCACGCGCTGCACTTCGAGTGCGGCCGCGCAAGCCATGGGGTGCGCGAGATAGGTGTGACCGTGCTGGAAGGCGCCGGAGCCCCGCCGGATGGTATCGATGATGGTTGCGCTGGCGAGCATGGCGCCGATCGGCTGGTAGCCGCCGCCCAGTCCCTTGGCGATCGCCTGGATGTCCGGCGCGATGCCTTCCTGTTGCCACGCATGCGTCGTGCCAGTGCGGCCCATGCCGCACATCACCTCGTCGAGGATCAATAGCGCACCATGCCTGCTGCAGATCTCCCGCACGGCACGAAAATAACCTTCCGGCGCCGGCACGCATCCGGCGGTGGCTCCCACCACCGGCTCGGCGATGAAGGCCGCCACCGTGTCGGGACCGAGGCGCTGGAATTCCGCCTCCAGCTCGGCCGCAAGCCGCATGACGAAATCGCTCTCGGATTCGCCGTCGCGCTTCTCGTGATAGGCGAAGGCCGGCGTCACATGGCTGAAGGCGGACGACAGCAGCGGCGCATAGGGCTCGCGCCGCCAGGCGTTGCCGCCGGCGGCCAGCGCCCCGAGCGTGTTGCCGTGATAGCTCTGGCGGCGGGCGATGAAGCGTTGCCGCTGCGTCTCGCCGCGCTCGACGAAATACTGCCGTGCCAACTTGATGGAGGCTTCGATCGCTTCCGAGCCGCCGCTGACGAAATAGGCGTAAGCCAGTCCCCCCGGCTCCTCGCCGACCAGACGGTCGGCCAGCGCCTCGGCGGGCTCGGACGAGAAAAAGGCGGTATGGGCATAAGCGAGTTTTGAGGCCTGCTTGGCCATCGCGCCGAGAACGCGCGGATGCTGATGCCCGAGACAAGACACCGCCGCGCCCCCCGAAGCGTCGAGCACCCGGTGGCCGTCCTCGGCGATCAGCCAGACGCCTTCGCCGCCGATCGCCTTTGGCGGCGTTTCGCGCAGGCTTCGGTGCAGCACGCGGCTCAAGCGGGCGCTCATGGAAACTAACCTTTCTCTGTTACATATTGGGAGGTCGCCGCGAGGCGAGCTTCGGTCTCTTCGAGACGCTTCTTGGCGCCAGCGCCGCTCAACTGGAATGTCGCGGCAGCGAGCGATTGCGCGATGGCGATGGCGCCGGTCAGGCTCGGGAAGAATCCCGGGGAGGCGGCGGCCTCGAACAGCAGCTGATGATCGGCGCCGGCGGCCATCGGGGCTGCGACGGAGTCGGCGATTGCGATCAGCACGGCGCCGGAGCGCTGGGCGGCGCGCGCTGAGAGCACGCTGGCGCGCGAATAGGGGGCAAAGCCGATCACCACGACCGCTTCACCGGAGCGGAAGGCGCCGAGATCGAGATCCTCGGGGCCGCAGCCGCCGACGAGCTGCACTTCGTCAGGTCGGAACAGCCGAAGCTCGTAGTTGAGCAACTCCGCGACGCCGTGGCAGCTGCGAAAGCCGGCAATCCAGATCCGCCGCGCCGCGCGCAGCGCCTTGGCAGCGCCGGCCACGGCGCTTGGGGAGATGCGGGCGAATCCTGCCGCTTCGGCCGCGAGCTTGTCCGATATCAGGGCGACGTCGGAATTGGGGCCGCGGCGCCGATCCCTGGCGCGGCCCGAAAACGGCGCGGCTTGCGCCGGCCGGCGCGCTTCCGTCAGCGCCGCGCGCAGTTCGTCCCAGCCGGAATATCCGAGCGCTTTTGCAAGCCGGGTGAAAGACGCGGGATCGGCGCCGGCGACCGCGGCCAATTCCCGCATCGAGCGCGTGGTGGCGTCATAGTCGTTGGCGGCGACGAAGCGGCCGACTTCCCTCAGCCGCATCGGCAGCGACGGCAACGCGCTGCACAATTCGTTCAGTGGCGAGAATTTCTCGTTCAGAGGCAAGGATTTCGAGGGCTGCTCGGCCATGAAACAAATGTTGCATATTTTCCATTTCGGTGCAACATATGAAACGCGCGCATCCGCGCCTGGCCGAGATCGCTTTTGAGGATTCTTGTGCTGTGACGACATCCACGCCAAAGCTCCGTCCCCGCAAGCGAATGCGCTTCTCGTTGCGCGACGAGAAGGTCAAGGGGCTGATCTGGCAAATCGTCGTGGTCGGGATCGCGGTCGCCGTCGTCGGCTGGCTCTGGTCCAACGCCATCCACAATCTATCGGTGCGCCGGATCTCAACCGGGTTCGCCTTTCTCGGCCGCGAGGCGGGGATGCCGATCGTCGACACCTGGCTGCCCTACAGTCCGAAGGATACTTATCTCCGCGCCTTCCTGGTCGGGATCGTCAACACGCTTCGCGTCGCCGTGATCGGCATCGTGCTGGCGACGGTGCTCGGGACCCTGATCGGCATCGCGCGGCTGTCGTCGAACTGGCTGTTGTCGCGGCTGGCCGCGGTCTATGTTGAAGTGCTGCGCGACATTCCGCTCTTGCTGCAGCTTCTGTTCTGGTACGTGCTGATGCAGGGCTTGCCGGCCGCGCGCGCCGCATGGCATCCGATCGACGGTGTTTTCCTTTCAAATCGTGGACTGATGCTGCCTTCGATCCCGATCGGGGCGGGGCAGCTTTGGGTGCTGGCGACCGCGGCGCTCGGGCTGATCGCGCTCTATTTGCTGCGACGGCATTTGGTGGCGCGGCAGATGGCAGACGGCCGTCCGAGGCGCCTCTGGCCCTATGCGCTGGTGCTGTTGATTGCGCTGCCCGCACTGGTGTCGTGGGGCTTCGGCGTATCGTGGAGCGTGACGAAACCGGAGTTGCACGGCTTCAATTTCGTCGGCGGATCGACCTTGTCGCCGGAATATTTTGCGCTTCTGATCGCGGTTGTCACCTACACCTCGGCCTTCATCGCCGAGATCGTGCGCAGTGGCATCCAGGCCGTTCACAGCGGACAATGGGATGCGGCGCTGGCGCTGGGCCTGCGCCGGAGCTTTGTGCTGCAGCACATCGTCTTGCCGCAGGCGCTGCGCGTCATCATTCCGCCGATGACCAGCCAATATCTCAACCTGACCAAGAACTCCTCGCTCGCGGTTGCGATCGGCTATCAGGACATCGTGTCGATTGCGAATACGACGCTGAACCAGACCGGCCAGGCGATCGAGGCGATTGCGCTGATCATGCTGGTGTTTCTGACCATCAGCCTCGGCATCAGCCTGTTCATGAACTGGTATAATGCGCGCATCGCGCTGGTGGAGCGCTGATCCATGGCATCGGTGACCGACGCGCCGCAAAGCCCGCCTTCCTTCCGGTCGCGCTCGAATCGAGGCGCGGCCGGCTGCGCGCTGCGCTGGCTGCGCGCCAATCTGTTCTCGTCGATCGCCTCGTCGATCATTTCGCTGCTCTTGATCCTGCTGCTCGCAAAAATGCTGTTCGGCCTCGTGCAATGGGGCATCTGGGACGCGGTCTGGAGCGTGCCGGGCAACGACACCAGCGCCTGCCGCGCGGTCCGTGGGCTCGGCGCCTGCTGGGCCGTAATCCCGGAGAAATTGCGCTTCATCCTGTTCGGCACCTACACCTATGATCAGCAATGGCGGCCCGCGGCGGCGACGCTGGTCTTCATTGCGCTGTACTATCTGTCGACCCGGCGCAGTCTATGGCGGCGCGAACTGGTGCTCATATGGGCCGCGGCACTGGTTCTGATCGGCGTGTTGATGTGGGGCGGCATTTTGGGCATGCCCTTTGTTTCCCAGGATCGCTGGGGCGGGCTGCCGGTGACGCTGATTCTCGCGACCTTCGGGCTCGCCTTCGGCTTTCCGCTCGGGATACTCGTGGCGCTCGGCCGCCGTTCCAAATTGCCCGCGATCCGCTCGCTCTGCGTGCTCTATGTCGAGCTGATCCGCGGCGTGCCGCTGATCAGCCTGCTGTTCATGGCGAGCGTGATGTTTCCGCTGTTCATGCCCGACGGCGTCAACATCGACAAATTGCTGCGGGCGCAGATCGCGATCGTGCTCTACGCCGGCGCCTATCTTGCGGAGGTGATCCGCGGCGGCCTGCAGGCCGTCCCCAGGGGACAGGAGGAGGCGGCCGACGCGCTCGGCCTTTCCTATTGGCAAAAGAACCGCCTGATCATCCTGCCGCAGGCGATCCGCCACGTTATCCCGCCGCTGGTGAATACCTTCATCGCGTTCTTCAAGGATACCAGCCTGGTGCTGATCATCGGCATCTTCGACCTCCTGACGACGGCCAAGACCGCGATCATCGATCCGGCCTGGCAGGCGTTCAGCGTCGAGGTCTATGTGTTCGTGGCGCTGATCTATTTCGTGTTCTGCTTTGCCATGTCGCGCTACAGCCGGCGGCTTGAGGCGCAGGGCAAGTCGAAAGCCTGATCGCCGTGTGCCCGCCACCGGGATAGCACCAGCTAGCCCCTGTGCTAGGGTGCTGGCGACAGCCCGCCGGGCCTGCACCTTCATTCGTGCCGTCGCGACCTGAGACCAGATGACGATCGAAATCGAAAAAGGACCGCCGCGCTTCGACGCGGCGTTCAGGCAAAAGTTCGCGGAACTGGTGCGCTGGCGCCGGGACGTCCGCCGCTTTCGATCCGAACCGATCGATCCTCGTCTCATCGAGCAACTGCTCACACTCGCCGTTCATGCGCCGTCGGTCGGGCTGAGCCAGCCCTGGCGTTTTGTGCTTGTCGAGACGCCGGAGTGTCGCGCGGCGATCCGCGAAAATTTCGCCAAAGCGAACGAGGCCGCCTTGAACGGCTATGCCGGCGAGCGGCAGGCGCGCTATGCGCGGCTCAAGCTCGAGGGGTTGGCGCAAGCCCCCGTGCACCTCGTGGCCTGCGCCGATGAGAAGACCGACGTCGGGCACGGCCTCGGTCGCCAAACGATGCCGGAAACCATCCGCTATTCGGTGGTCGCCGCCATTCAGACGCTCTGGCTCGCCGCGCGCGCCGAAGGACTAGGCGTCGGCTGGGTCTCGATCCTCGATCCCGACGCCGTCCACAAGACCCTCGATCTTCCCTTGGATTGGAGTTTTATCGCCTATCTCTGCATCGGCTGGCCCGAAGAGGAACACGAGGTGCCCGAGCTCGAACGCCGTGAGTGGGAGAAGCGGCTGTGCGAGCAGTCGGCAAAACCGTTGCGGCGATGATTGCTGCCTGGAGGTGCCTCAATCTCCACGGTCCGCAAATGAGCGTTTCGATTTCTGAATTTCAGAAATTAACTTGACAGCCAGGTAGAAGCAGGAGTAGATCGAATCATCCCGCCTCACCAAGAGGGGCGTTTCGCGATCGTCACGGACGTGAGGCGGGCTGCGATGGACGCTGATGGCGACGCAAGACGAGCGCGCTTGAAGCGGACGGCGAAGTCGTGTGGTCCTGACGCCCCGACGCTGGCGTCAAGTTCTTGAGAAGCAAGCTTCTCAGGGATGACGGGGGCAAAAGAGCCCGGTCCCCGGGGAGAGCGCGATATAAGCCGTAAACCATTGCGCGGGGAATGCCGGGTGATTCCGGTGTGACCGTGGTGACTAACGCGCGTGCTTTCTACACTACACGCGCGGCTGCGGGCGCATCGGCGCCCGGCATTCCCTGCGCCCTCTGATCTTCAGATGGCAAGGAATTCTGGATAAACTCGCGCAAAACATGCGGCGGGATCGCGAAGGTGTGTCGGGCACACCTCCGACTGTCATCATCCGCGAAGGCGGATGATCCAGTATCCCAGAGACATCCATGATTGATCCGAGAAGCCGCGGCGTACTGGATGCCCCGCCTTCGCGGGGCATGACGAGGAGAGGCAAGGGCGGGGCCAAGGTGACTTCAAACGCTTCGCGATCTGCTGTTTGAAAATCGAATCGGAAATCCGCGTACCGCGTTCTGGAAAGGCGAGACATGAGCGACGACAGCCATACGCTTCATGCGGACGGGATCGCGGCAACGATAAAGGCGCATGGTGCGGAACTGTGTTCCCTGAAGAATGCCGATGGACTCGAGTTGCTCTGGCAGGCCGGCCCGCAATGGCCGCGCCATGCGCCGTTGCTGTTTCCGATCGTCGGCCGGCTGAAGAACGACGAATTGCGGCATCGGGGAAACGCTTATCCGATGACTCAGCACGGCTTTGCCAGGGATCAGCGGTTTGAATGGGTGGAGCGCACTCCGACGTCGTGCGCGCTGCTGTTGAGCGATAGCGCAGCGACGCAGGCGCGTTTCCCGTTCGCGTTCCGGCTGGCGGTCGTCTACGTCGTGCGAGCAGGCGATCTGGATGTGACGCTCGAGATCACGAACACGGGCGGGGACATGCTGCCGGCGTCGATCGGCGCGCATCCGGCCTTCAATTGGCCGTTGCTTCCGGGAATGGCCAAGGAGAATTATACGCTTGCCTTCTCCGACGACGAGCCTGCGCCGATCCGGCGATTGAAGGACGGCCTGCTGCGCGCCAGGCCGGAGCCGACACCGATCCAGGGCAAAATGCTGGCGTTGTCGGAACGGCTGTTCGATGACGACGCGGTCATTCTCGATCGGCCCGTGAGCCGCTCGGTACGTTACGGGACCGACAAAGGTCCGTCGCTGGAAATCTCCTGGGAGGGATTTCGCGAACTCGGGATCTGGTCAAAGGCCGGCGGCGCGCCGTTTCTGTGCATCGAGCCGTGGCGCGGCTTTGCCAGCCCCACCGATTTTGACGGCGAATTCTCCGATAAGCCCGGCGTCATGCAGATCGCGACGGGCGCGACGGAGACTTTGAAATATCGGATAGCGATCCGCTAGCTGTTGGAGGTGCTGTTCATCGCACTGGCGCACTCGTTCCTCGGACGGCGCGCGCGCCCCCGTAACTCTCCGGATGTCAGCCGTGCGGCATCAGGTCTCAGGGGCCGACGACATCGGCGCCCGCAAGCAAAAGTCTTCATTTAGGTTACCACCTTAAACACCCCGGCTGCGGCATAATTGAGGGAATCTTAGGCTCGCCCGGCCACCATCGCATGCGGGGCCCGAGATGCGTTTCGCCGCCAAATCGGGACGCTGGACAGGCAACTTGACCCGCTCGTCGTAGCGTCATTATGTGCCCTGAAGGACTTTCGAGTCACTAGCCGGGTCTGCCGCGAAGATGAAGCTAAGACGCGTGACGAGCAGCGATGAAAGCGGGAAACGGCAGGCCATCATCGATGCCCGTCGCCGGATGAACGCGCTCGGCATCAATCAGGGCACCTCGCCGACGCGGCAACATCACGGTTGCCTGCAGATCGGCAAACCACCGTTGCTTTCCGGGGCAGACATCGAGTTCGTCTGCCGAAAGATGGCGGGCTATGGGCACGCCGATGTCTAGCGCGGGTAAACAGGGCGGGCGTGTGGTTTCGCGGGTTAGCCACATCATCGACCGCAGCCGTTCGAACCGGGTCTTGACCCGGCTCAGGGCGCTCCTGCGCAGCAATGAATTCTATTTGATCCCGCTGTCGCTGGTGGTCGGGGTTGTCGCCGGCGCGGTCGTGACGCTGATGAGCGAGATCGCCCAGATCATGCACGTCATGATCTTCGGCATTCCGATCGACGTCCGTTTGAGCGCGAACGCCTATGTCAACCCGATCACGGCCGTGATTGCGCCGGCCTGCGGCGGGCTCGTGCTCGGCGTGATGGAATGGCTGCGCCGACGCTGGAAAATCGCCAATGCGGTCGACCCGATCGAGGCCAATGCGTTGCGCGGCGGACGCCTGTCGTTGCGCGACAGCGTCGTGGTGAGCGGCCAGACCCTGCTTTCGAACGGCGCCGGAGCGTCGGTCGGTCTGGAAGCGGGTTACACCCAGATCGGTGCGGGCGCAGCCTCGCTACTCGGACAGCTTCTCCATCTGCGGCGCAACGATCTGCGCCTGATCGTCGGCTGCGGTGCGGCCGGCGCCATCGCAGCCGCGTTCGGCGCGCCGATTACCGGCGCCTTCTACGCCTGCGAGTTGATCGTCGGCGTCTATTCCGTCGGCAGCGCGGCACCGATCCTGGCCGCCTCGCTCTCGGCGGCCTTGACCGCGCAATGGCTGGGCGGCGCGCCCTATTCGCTCGAAGTGCCCCACGTCAACGCCGTCGGCGTCGAGCAGTATCTGGCACTGATCGGGCTGTCGCTGATCGTCAGCATGATCGGCATTCTGGTGATGCGCAGTTCGGCGCTGTTCGAGCGGTTGTTCGCGCAAAGCTGGGTGCCGGTCTGGTTCAGGCCCGTGATCGGCGGCGTCTGCGTCGGCGGGATGGCGATCATCACGCCGCAGGTGCTCGCCGCCGGCCACGGCGCGATGGTGCTCGACCTGCACCGGCAGATGGCAACCGACTTCATCGCCCTGGTGATCGTGCTGAAGCTGATCGCGTGCCTGATCTCGCTCGCCTCCGGCTTCCGCGGCGGTCTGTTCTTCGCGTCGCTGTTCGTCGGTAGCCTGCTCGGAAAGTTGTTTGCGGCATTGCTGTTGCTGCTCGGACCCAGTTTCGCCGTCGATCCGACGGTTGCCATGCTGACGGGCATGGCTACCCTCGGGGTCGCCATCGTCGGCGGCCCGCTGACAATGTCGTTCCTGGTGCTGGAGATGACGCGCAGCGTCGACGTCACGGCGGTCGTTCTGGCCGGCTGCATCGTCACCAGCATCTTCGTCCGCTTCATGTTCGGCCATTCGTTCTCGACCTGGCGGCTTCATCTGCGCGGCGAAACCATCCGCAGCGCCAACGACGTCGGCTGGCTGCGCAATCTCACGGTCGAGCGCATGATGCGGACCGACGTCGGCAAGGTGCCGGGGACAACGACGATTGCCGCCTGCCGGCGTGAATTCGTGCTGGGCTCGCGCCCCGCGGTGGTCGTGGTCAACAACAGCGACGATTATTGCGGCTTGGTGGCGCTTCCGGACCTGTTCCTGGGCGAGCTCGATTCGATCGCGGACGACATCCAGGTGGTCGAGCTTGCCAAATACACCGATGTCGCGCTGCTTCCGGAGATGAACGTCAAGACCGCGATGAAGATTTTCGACGACGCCGAGGCGGAAGTGCTCGCCGTTCTGGAGTCGGAGGAGAGCCGCAAGGTGATCGGCCTGTTGACCGAGTCCTTTGCGCGCCGCCGTTACGTCGAGGAGATCGACCAGGCCACCCGCGGTGTGCTGGGCGCGCTCTCCTGAGCGAGACATCTACCGGTCCTGGCTTGATGCCCAGGCCGCGACCACGGCCCGCTCGTCGCCGGTCATTTCGGTGACATTGCCCGGCGGCATCGCGCTTGCCCAGCCGGCGTTGCGTCCGATCAGCCGGGCGTTGCGCCGGATATGCTCCTCGTCGTCCAGCCGGATGCCCCTTGGCGCGGTGATGATCCCGTCCCATACCGGCTCGGCTGCGTGGCACATGCTGCATCGCGACAGGATGATCTCCTGGACATTGGCGAAGGTCGGCTCGACCGGGAGCGCCCCGGTCTTGATCTCGCGCGGACCAGCCGCCGACAACAGCCCGATCGCGATCATCCCGAGACTCGCGACTCCCCAGACCCACCATGGCGATTTGCGCCCGGCGTGCCGCTCGTTGAAGAAATGCCGGATGATCGGACCGAGCGCCAGCACGATGGCGACGATCGCCCAATTGTAGCGGGTGGCGAACAGCAGCGGATAGTGGTTGCTGATCATCAGCACGATCACCGGCAGCGTCAGGTAGTTGTTGTGGACCGATCGCTCCTTGCCCGCCTTGCCGAGCTTCGGGTCGGGCGATTGGCCGGCCAGCAGCGCCGCGACGATCTTCTTCTGGTTCGGGATGATCACCAGGAAGACGTTGGCGACCATGATGGTCCCGACGATGGCACCGATCTGGTTGAACGCGCCGCGCCCGCTCAAGACATGGGTGAACGCGTAGGTCAGGGCGACCAGGAACACATATCCGCCGCAGGCAAACGCGAGTTCGTGCCGGGCGAGCCCGCTCCGGCAAGCGGCTTCATAGAGCAGCCATGCCAGCGCAAGACTCGCAAGACTGAACAGCCCGGCCTGCAGCGGCGTCAGGTCGAGCACCGATTTGTCGACCAGGAACAGCTCGGCATCGAGATAATAGACCACGACCATCAGCGCGAAGCCGGACAGCCAGGTCGTATAGGCCTCCCATTTGAACCAGGTCAGCTCGTCCGGCATGGTCGCCGGCGCGACCAAATATTTGACAATGCGATAGAAGCCGCCGCCGTGGACCTGCCACGCCTCGCCCTGAACCCCCTCGGGCAGGTCGTGGCCGGGCTTCAGGCTAAGGTCGAGATGGATGAAATAGAACGAGCTGCCGATCCATCCGATCGCGGCCACCACATGCAGCCAGCGCAAGATCAGGCTGGCCCACTCCGTCAGTATCGATCCCCACATTATCGCTTCCATCGATCATGGTCGGGACAATGCCCCACGACATTCAAAACAACTGCATCAGCCGCTGACGCCCTGTCATGTGTTGCACCGATCGTATTGATTTTCCAGCGCTTCTGCGCGCCGCCTCTGCACATCCTTGAGGCAGGCGGCGCCGCCTGAACTGCCTCGCGATCACGTGCGGCAAAAGGCAAATTGATCAAGAGGTGCGAACATTTGCCGCCGGGTCCTATTATTGCTGTGAGGTGTGAAGCGTGAAGCGATGCAGATGCGAGGTAACGATACGATGCCAATGCGTTCAACGGCGGCGATGACTTCCGCCCTCCTGTTCCTGATCGCCTCGAGTGGCGTGGCGACGGCCCAATTGCGGGAGGGCAGGGATGCCTTCGGCGATTGGCGGCTCGACAAGCCCGGCACGATCCGCCTGATCAAGCCGGAGGACCTGCCCGCACCGGGCGCGACGCCGTCGGCCGCCAATGTCTCGCGTGTCGTCGCGAAGCCCGCGACTGCCAACCTGCAGGTCCCGCCCGGGTTCAAGGTGGAATTGTTCGCGGATGGCTTGAGCGGTCCCCGTATCCTCAGGGTCGCGCCAGACGGCGACATCTTTGTTGCGGAAACGTACACCGGGAGCATTCGGGTTCTGCGCGCCGCCGATGGGGCTGCAAAACCGGACACGAACGAGGTCTACGCAAGCGGCCTCAATCGTCCGTTCGGGATTGCGTTCTTTCCCAACGGCGACAACCCGCAATGGGTCTATGTCGCCAATACGGACGGCGTCGTGCGCTTCCCCTATCATTCCGGTGACCTCAAGGCTTCGGGTCCGCCCGAAACCGTGGTGGCGAAACTGCCGCGCGGCGGGGCGCACACGACCCGCGACATCGCGTTCACGCCGGACAATGCGCGCATGCTGGTCTCGGTCGGCTCCGCCGGCAACGACGGCGAGGGTATGGGACGCCCGCGGGGCGGCCTCGAAGCGTGGGCGGGCGAGCATCCGCTCGGCGCGGCCTGGGGCTATGAGACCGGCCGCGCCGCGGTGCTGGCGTTCGATCCCGACGGTAAGAACCAAAAACTGTTCGCGACCGGCGTCCGCAACTGCGTTGGCTTGGCGATCCAGCCGCAGACCGGCACGCCCTGGTGCTCCACCAACGAGCGTGACGGGCTCGGTGACGACCTCGTGCCCGACTATGTTACCAGCGTCCGCGAGAACGCGTTCTACGGCTGGCCGTGGTTCTATATCGGCGACCATCCCGATCCCCGGCATGCCGGCGAACGCCCTGATATCAAGGACAAGGTCACGATTCCCGATGTTCTACTGCAGGCGCATTCGGCTTCCCTCGGACTGACGTTCTATCAGGGAAGCAGTTTTCCGGTGGAATATCGCGGCGACGCCTTCGCCGCCGAACACGGCTCCTGGAACAGGTCGAAGCGAACGGGCTATAAGGTGATCCGTATCCGCATGAAGGACGGCGTGCCCACGGGCGAGTACGAGGACTTCATGACCGGGTTCGTCATTGACGACAGCAATGTCTGGGGACGTCCGGTCGGCGTTGCCGTCGCCCATGACGGCGCCTTGCTGGTCTCGGAAGACGGCAACGGCACCATCTGGAGGGTTAGCCACTAGACTCGATACTTTTGGAGGTGAACTTTTTTGGCGAACATCTGGGCGCGGAAATCGACAGACGAATTGGCGAAGGAAGCGGCCGAGGCCGATACCGGCGGCGAGGTCAGGCCGCTGAAACGATCGCTGTCGGCGCTCAACCTGGTCGCGCTTGGGATCGGCGGCATCATCGGCGCCGGTATTTTCATCCTCACCGGGCATGCGGCCGCGGCGAACGCAGGTCCAGCGGTGACGCTGTCGTTTCTGCTGGGCGCGGTCGCCTGCGCGTTCGCCGGCCTTTGCTATGCCGAGATGTCCTCGACGGTGCCGATCAGTGGCAGCGCCTACACCTATGCTTACGCGACGCTCGGCGAACTCGTGGCCTGGATCATCGGCTGGGATCTGATCCTCGAATACGCCGTCGGCGCGGGTACGGTCGCGATCGGCTGGTCCGCCTATGTCGTGAGCTTTGCCAGGGATTTCGGCCTGATCATACCGGCGCAATTTGCCTCCGCGCCGCTCAGCTATGACGCCGACCTGCATACCTGGTCGTCGACCGGCGCCATCCTCAACGTGCCGGCGGTCGTGGTGATCGTTGCGACCACCTGGCTGCTGGTGATCGGCATCCGCGAGTCCGCTCGCTTCAACAACGTCATCGTCGCCGTCAAGCTCGCCGTCATCTTGCTTTTCATCGGGCTCGCCGCGCCCCACTTCTCGACGGCGAACTGGGTCACGCCGGAAAATCCCGACGGGCTGTTGATTCCGCCCAACGCCGGCACCGGCATCTATGGCTGGTCGGGCGTGGTCCGCGGCGCCGCGGTGGTGTTTTTCGCCTATATCGGGTTCGATGCGGTCTCCGCCACCGCCCAGGAAGCCAACCAGCCTGGCCGCGACCTGCCGATCGGCATCCTCGGCTCGCTCGTCATTTGCACGACCCTGTATGTCGCCGTCGGCTTCGTGCTGACGGGGATCGTGCCGTTCGACAGATTGAGCGTGCCGGATCCGATCGCGGTCGGCATCGACGCTGCCGGCATCGGCTGGCTCGCGCCGCTGATCAAGCTCGGGATCGTGCTGGGCCTGACCTCGGTGATCCTGGTGTCGCTGCTGGGCCAACCCCGCATCTTCCGCGCCATGGCGCATGACGGCTTGCTGCCGCCCGCCGCGGCGAAAATCCATCCGCGGTTCCAGACGCCGTATGTTTCGACCATCGGCTCCGGCGCGGCCGTGGCGGTGCTTGCCGGCCTGCTGCCGATCGGCCTGGTCGGCGAACTCGTCAGCATCGGGACGCTGTTTGCGTTCGCTGTGGTGTCCGTCGGCACGCTGGTGCTGCGCTTCACCGATCCCGCCCTGAAGCGTCCGTTCCGGGCGCCGGCGATCTGGATCGTGGCGCCGGCGGGAGCTGTGACCTCGATCTTCCTGATGTTCGGCCTGCCCATCGATACCTGGCTGCGGCTCGCGGTCTGGCTCGTGATCGGGCTTGCGATCTATTTCGCCTATGGTGCGAAACACAGCCGGATTGCGCGGGCGGAATAGTCTCTCTGTTTTGAGCATGATCATTTCGGAAAACCGGTTCCCACTTTTCCGGATCATGCTCTAAATCGTGCGCGCCTGTTTGCGGACCTCGTTGGCGATCGGCCGCAGGGATTCCGCGCTCGAATGGCCGACCAGGCTGTAGCCCATGCCGCCGTCGGCCCAGGCGAAACCGGCGACGTCGCCTTTCGACTGCGGAAGCATCGGCGCATTCTGATCCGTGCTCATCGGGCGCGTCAGCACGACCAGCCGTTCGCCGTGATCGTCATCGTACATGAACATGGCAGCCGGACCGTGCGAGGTGGCGACCAGACGCCCTCCCATCAGCCGATAGCCCGCCGTCGAAAGATCCGGCACGTTCACCGGCTGATGCAGCCGGCTCGAGACCCACCGGACGAGTTGGGCGTTGTCGGCGGCCCGTATCTCGACCGGCCGGACATGGTCTGGCGCGTAGACATTGTAGGAATCCGCGGCTTCCTCGGCGAGCGCGATCAGTCCGCCGGGCTGCGCCTGCATCATCGAGCCGCGGGCGATCCAGCCGGTAACCCCACTGATGCACACAAGCAGCATCGCGGCGACCGCCCACCACACCGGCGCAGCGCGCCGCCTGCGGTTCTCGATGATCCGCGACAGGTTGAGCTCCGCCGGCAGCGGTTCGTCCGCGATCGGCGCCAGTGCTGCGCGCAGAAGGTCGCGCTGACCGGAAAACGCGGCGATGCGCTTGGCTACCTCGGGATGGCTTTCGAGGTAGCCTTCGACTTCGACCTGCCGCTCCGGCTCGAGCACACGATCCACATAAGCGTGGAGGTCATCCTCGGTGATGGGTCGATGGTTCATCTGACGCTCCGTAACTGCACCACGTTCTTCGATGCGTCGTCTCCTGCGCCCTCGATTTCCTGCTGCAATCTTTCGCGCGCCCGCGACAGGCGGGACATCACCGTGCCGAGCGGGATATTGAGGACTTTTGCGGCGTCGGCGTAGGAGAGATCTTCCACCGCGACCAGGAGCAGCACCGCGCGCTGGTCTTCCGGGAGTTTTGCGAGCTTGTTCAGAACGTCCTGATAGATCAGCTTCTGCTCCTGCACGGCATCCTGCCCAAACTTGTCCTCATTGGTCTCGTCGATGGTCACATGCTTGCCGCGCGCGGCCGCGCGGCGAAACTGATTGATGGCGAGATGATGCAGAATGGTGAACAGCCAGGAGCGCGCATCGGCATCGCGCCGCTGGTGCCAGCGGCTGACCGCCCGTTCCAGGCAGTCCTGCACCAGGTCGTCGGCCGCCGCCCGATTGCGGACCAGCGCCCGGGCGTAGCGGCGCAGCGCCGGAATCAACGGTTCGACCTGGTGCAGCATGTCATTCATTGCTCGCTCCGGCCCGGCCTGTCGCAATCGACCCTCATGGGCGCTGCACCTGTACGACCTCGCCGTATTTCTCCGCGTCGCCAAGGGCAATGACCAGATAGCGCCGCGTAGCCTCGTTCGAGTCCTGCACGATCTGCCGGATCGGACCCGCCGCTTCCACGATAGCCGATCCGGCCGGATTGGTCATGAAGGCCGCCAGTGGTTGCAACGATCCGCTTCCGTCCGGCTTATCGGCCAGGGCAAGAACGTATTTTTGCTTCGGCTCCAGCCCGGTCACCGAGGCCTGCAGCACCTGGATCAGGCCTTGATCGAACATCGAGACGCTGGTCGGCGCCTTCGCTTCATGGGTACCCGCTTTCGGCGCCAGCGTCAGCTCGGCGACGTGGCCGGCAACGCCGAGGCTTTGCAGGTTCTGCCGGTCGTCCGGATTGGGTGCGGCGCCCGGCACATAGGCGATCGCCTGCGGCGCCTGTCCGATCGGAATAGTGCCGATCACCGCGTTGGTTGCCGTGTCGATTGCCGCCAGCGCGTCGTCATTCTCGAGACCGACATAGATGCGGGAGCCGTCTCCCGACGGCCAGACGCCGTGCGGAAGCTTGCCGACCGGGATGGTCGCGACTTCCGAGAAGTCATCCGTGCGGAACACCTTGACCTCGTTGATGCCACCGACCGTGACGTAAGCGAAGCTGCCCTTCGCCGTCCGCGCGAAATTGACGTGGTTGGTGATCGGGCCGGTGTCGATCGTCTTGATCAGGTTGAACGGCGGCCTGGCGTTGAACACCTGCGTCTTGCCGGTGTCCTTGAGCGTGAACCAGACCTGCTGGCCGTCCGGCGTCGCCGCGATATTCGGGCAGAACGGGCTTTCCTGCTTTACCTTCGCGATGATCTTGTGGTCGGCGACCGTGACGACATCGGTCTCCGGATTGAAGGACGAACAGATGTAGCCGTATTTGCCGTCCGGGGAGAAGATCTGCATGCCCGGTCCGTTCGGCGTGATGATGCGGGTCTTTTCCGCGAACGTCCTGGCGTCGAGCACGGCGATGTAGTTCTCGCCACGCACGGTGATCCAGACTTCCCGCCCGTCAGGCGTGAAGAAGGCTTCGTGCGGCGCACGGCCGACATAGGTGACGTGCTTTACCGAATTGGTGGAGGTGTCGATGAAGGTCACCGAATTCGACCCGATCGACACCACCGCTAGCGTGCGGTGATCGGGCGAATATCCCATGCCGTGGACCAGCAACTGCCCCTTGTAGAGCGGGCTGAAATTGCCGGGCTGGGGATCGCCGAGCTTGATCACGCCGAGCAGCTTGTTATCGACGGGATCGGTGACCGACACCGTGTTGGAAAATTGTTCGGCCGCGTAGACCCGGTCGTGATGGCTGATCGGGATGTCGGCGGCCGACGCCGCGCCCGGTGCCTGTCCCGCCCACGCGTTCGCGCTCGTCCCAAGGATGCTGCCGGCAAGCAGAAGGCTGATGGAAATTCGGTTCTTCATGGTTGGCTCCTATTTCTTCATGCCGCCGGACATATCCATGTGCATGTTCGCGTCATCGTGTTGATTGGGTGTTGGCGCCTGTTGCGGCTGGGTCGGCGCCGGCGCCGAGGCGGCGACCGGCTCGCCGATCGCGAGCTTCATCGCGTTGATCTCCTGTAGCTGATCGACGATGATCTCTTGGGCGATGCGCCGAAGCTGTTCGTTCCTGCCGTAGCGCAGCTCGATCACGGCCATGTCGATCGCGCCCTGATGATGCGGGGCCATCATGGCGACGAAGTCGCGATCGATATCGCCGGAGGGCCTGGCCGCCATGTCATTCATCATCTTGGTCATCGCGGCCTCGTTCTCCCTGAGGAACGCGCTCTCGTCGGATGTCGTCGCCGCCGCCGCTTGGGTCGAGGGATGAGCTTCGTGTGCGAATACCAGCGGGGGAAGCGCGAAAGCGAACAGGATGCGCGCGCCGAAGACCGCCTTGCCGAGGCTGGGTGTGAGGAATCGAAACATCGGTTGCTCCAGTTGATTGCACCCGCTAGTGACGCATGCCGGCGATTTCTATTCCGTCGGGAGCCAAAGAATCTTTCGCGATCGACCGCGGATCTCTAGAAAAGCAGAATGCGCACAGGCATAAAGCCGGCGCGGGCAACCGGTTCACGTAATCGTTACGTTCGGAGAGGCGATCGCAGGGCCGCTGGCCGATCCGGCGGTCTCTCATGAGACGTGGGCAGCGGCGTAGTACGGCGGATCGCTCGACCACGGGGGTCATGCCCCGTGCATGCGGGGCATCCAGTACGCCGCGGCTCCACGGTTCCATCATCGACGTCTCTGGAATACTGGATCGCCCGCATGCGCGGGCGATGACGACCGAGATTTTTTCGCCAGACATGGCTTCACGCTCTCGCGACGCGTTGCGCCCGAGCGCGCATGCATCAAAACCGGCTTTATCTCCTCAACCCGAGGAGCGGCGTCTTCGCCGCGTCTCGAAGACTGAGGCAACCACTGGGGCCTCATGGTTCGAGACGGCGCAAGGGCGCCTCCTCACCATGAGGATCTAATGACAAAGTGAGTCGGGACGGGGCAGGTGCGCTGACGCTAAACCCGCCTTCTGTGGGCTTCTACCCGCAATTCCACATTGGCCCAATCGGAGTCCAAGTCCAGCACGGGCCGAAACTACCGCCGTTATAGCCGAGGCCGCATCGCGCGGGCCGCCGCTGCCCCCATTTTCCCATCAGCGCCTAGTAATCGGCCTTGCTCGAGCCGGGAGCCGGACACTAGTGTTGGATGCTTTGGAGGCCACTATGTCCACTAGGCAAACATCGTTGCATGATTGTCGACGCGCCGGCAGCGAACGCCGGGTGGCGCGGGATCGGTTGGAACCTACCGAGAATCTTTTTCGGCAGGCCTGTTCTGGCTGGCTTCACGTCTGCTCTGGCTGGCTTCCAACTTTTCGGCCAAGTCGCGCCATGCTTTCGCCATTTGCAATAGACGCACCTTGTCCCCGGGATGTAAGCACCTTGAGGCCAACTCGATGCACTGCTCGACGTATTCGTAGTATTCGTCGGCTGACGCCATAGACCAAGCCCCGGGTAGTCCTTTCGTAATTTCCCCAACCGATATTTGTTCCTCAGAATGCCGTTGTCACGATTATGAAATCGCTCCGAACGGGGTCCCGCCATCAGGCGTTTTTCCTCCGGTGAAGGCGCTGGAGGAGGCCGACACAATGAAAGACGTGAAGATGTACCGGGAATATGCGGCCGACTGTATCCGCATAGCGCAATCGATGAATGCTGAAGACCAAGAGACTCTACTTAAGATGGCTCAGGCCTGGGAAGATCGGGCGCGAGAAGCAGAGCGGCGCGAGAAGACGGAAAGCGAAGGGTGAGCGCGGGCCAGATGCCGCCGACATCGGCGCGGCGGGCCATGTCAGCCGCACTAGCCGTGGCCCGGCACCAGCCTCACGGCCGGAACGTTCTCCTTGTGGCGTCGAGACGACCTTAGGTGTCAGCGAAACCGGGATTTTGCCCCGTCCCGGTCGGCGATTGGGAGGGTTTCCGCGGGCGAACGACCTCCCCAGTTCCCGGCCTGGAACAAAGTTCAGTTTCAGGCATTTCCGTCCGGTTACGTGTTCCCTTGCAATTTTGAACTGACCAGAGCCGGGGTACGAAGATGCAAGATTATTGCGCGTATATCGTTGGTCCGGACGGACACATCGTCACTCGCATAGACCTGACGTGCGCGGACGAGGATGAGGCCAAGGAGTGCGCCGTGCATCTAGTTGACGGCCAGAACGTGGAGCTATGGCAAGGCGACCGCAGGATCGCAGAATTCAAGAGGCGGCATCAGGCCGCCGCAGCCCGATCTTCCTAGTCTGCGCCGTGCGCCACGATCCTTAAAGCGCGATGCGATTAGGTTGAATCACCATCGCGCTTTAGGTTCTTGATTGCGGATGATCTTTTCGGAAAACCGCTGCGCACTTTTCCGGATCATCCTCTAACGCATCATCCGGCAGTGGCCGCTGCAGCGCCTTCGCCTCATCCCAAAGCGCACGCATCCAAGACGTCGAAATCTTCATCCGCCGTGAGGATCACCGGCATCGCCTTGGATTGGATGGGCTCGACCACGGCATTCGGCGTGGTCGTCAGGAGGCCGTAGACAAAATGCGGTCCGGGGATCCAACGCAAATGAAAGATCCCCGGATGCCGCTGCGCTCATCCGGGCTGCGCTTGCTTGTCTCAAAAGAGAACCCCTTTTGGACACCCGGGCCGACGTTTCGACGGGCCATCGAAATCCCGACACACTTGTAACTCTCACCGCGCGATCCGAGCGATTAGCTTTTCCCGCGAGAGCAAAGCGGTGGCGCGACAGCGCCCCGGGGACACCGGTGTTCCTAATTGCGCCTCGTCGCCGAGAACTGGCAAGCTGGCACAACGCCGAGCCGGAGGAAGGCGTGCGAGGTCGATTTCGAAACGGTGCCTCTCACCGAATTTGAATGGAGGCAAGATCGATGACGCAATCGGAGATGGTCCGCCCGATCTTCATTGGCCGGTGGACGCCGAAGATTCTGTTTTCGCTGAGAGAGCGGCCTTGCCGGCACGGACACCTGCGCCGCCGGCTCGGCAGCATCTCGCAGCGGATGCTGACGCGAAATCTTCGTCAACTCGAATCGAGCGGCTTGGTGTCGAGGCGCGTGATGCAGTCGAAGGCCATTGCCGTCGAATACTCCCTCACGCAGCTGGGACGGACGCTTGTTGCCCCGCTCGGAGCCATGTGCCGCTGGGCGGAACGATACCGCAAGGACCTGATGGCCGAAGTGCACGTTTCGCGTCCTGGGCCGGGCTGAGGCGGCGAAGGCCGACGATATGCGAAGGGAGCAGCGAAAATGACAGCACGGTGTCGGCGCCAGCACGACGAGTACGGTCATGGCTGATATTCAGACCACTCATCCCACTCATCGGCCGGCGGGCACGCCAGATATTTTCGGGGACGGTCGCGGATCGGCAATCCTCGGAGCATCCAATTATCTGCGCCTGGCAGCTGCACCAACTTTCGCGGTCATGGCATTGCTGAGCTGCCTCATCGGTAGCCAGCAGGATCTGCTTTGCTCGGCGGCGCATGATGTGTCGCCGCTGAGCGGAATGGCCGCGATGTATCTGCTCATGAGCATCTTCCATTCACCGGCTTGGCTGAAGCTGATTTCCAGCCGACGAAAAGGGCGGCCGCGCGGCCGGTCTTGCGCATGAGGGCGCCATGAAAGCGGCCGTTCGCCAGCATGCGGCCGGAGAGGTAACGACTGGCAGTCCAAGAATGAGTAGAACAGGAGAGAGATACATGGACACGAACAAAGCGAGAGACGAAGGACATCCCGGAATCAAGACACCTCCGATCGTGTCGCCGGACGCCTGGGAGGCTGCGCGCCAGCAGATGCTCGTGAAGGAAAAGGCTCTGATGCGGGCGCGCGACGCCCTGGCCGCCGAACGCCGGCGGATGCCGTGGATGGCCGTGGAGAAGAAGTATGAGTTCGACGGGCCCAAGGGCAAGGTGAGTCTGCTCGATCTGTTCGACGGCCGTCGTCAGCTGGTCATCTATCGCGCCTTCTTCGAGCCCGGAGTGTTCGGCTGGCCCGAGCATGCCTGCCGCGGCTGCTCCCTGGGCGCCGATCAGGTCGCCCACCTGGCGCATCTGAACGCGCGCGACACCACGCTTGCCTACGCCTCGCGGGCGCCGCAGCCGGACATCGCGCGCCTGAAGGCGCGGATGGGCTGGGAGATGCCCTGGTACACGATCACCGACAGCTTCGATAAGGACTTCGGTGTCGACGAATGGCACGGCCACAACGTGTTCTTCCGCGACGGCGGGCGGGTGTTCCGCACCTACCTCGTCAACAGCCGCGGCGACGAGGCGATCGGGACCACGTGGAGCTACCTCGACATCACGCCGCTTGGCCGTCAGGAGATTTGGGAGGACTCGCCGGAGGGTTACCCCCAGACCCCGCCGTACAAGTGGTGGAACTGGCACGACAACTACGACCCGGGGGCCTCGCCTGACCAGAAGTGGGTCGAGGTGTCCGATGCTGGAGAAGCCGCCTTCCGAAAGCGCGACGCAGGGGGCTCAAAGCCCGTGTAGCAAGTAGCCGCATGAGCGCAGCGATGTGCCGGGATCAATATACCGGGATGTCGCTGCGCTCTTCCGGGCTACGCGTTTTTCTTCACCGTCATTGCGAGCGAAGCGAAGCAATCCATTCCTCCGCCCGGGAAGAATGGATTGCTTCGTCGCTTCGCTCCTCGCAATGACGTGGCGGGCTTGGGCGCATCCATGATGCGCACTTGCGCCTTCCGGGAACGGCGCATCGGAGCCCGTTACATCTCCGTGTGCTCGGTATGATCCACGGCGGCATTGATGGATGTAGAAACGACGGCGTAGTACGGCGGTTTCGGGGTCTTGGCGATGTAAGGCATTGCTGCATCCGTTTTGACATTTCGTGCGCTAAAGCGCGATGGGATTAGGTTGAATCACCATCGCGCTTTAGGTTCTTGATTGCGCATGATCTTTTCGGAAAACCGCTGCACACTTTTCCGGATCATGCGCTACCCCCGCCGCACGCTGGAGCCGCCGTCGACCGGCAACGTCACGCCGGTGATGAAACCGGCTTCGTCGGAGGCCAAGAACAGCGCGGCGTTGGCGACGTCCCAGCCGGTGCCCATCTTCCGGCGCAGCGGCACCTTGTTGTCGCGTTCGGCGGCGACCTCGGCGCGGGTCTTGCCGAATTCGCGGGCGCGGGTGTCGACCGCCATCGGCGTGTCCATCAGTCCCGGCAGGATGACGTTGGCGCGGATGCCGTATTCGGCGTTCTGGTAGGCGAGCTGCTCGGTAAAGGCGATCATCGCCGTCTTGGTCGCCTTGTAGGCGACGTACGGATAGGTCGTGACCGCGGCCATCGACGAGATGTTGACAATGGCGCCGCTCTTTTGCTGCCGCATGATCGGGATCACGTGCTTGGCGGCGAGAATGCAGCTCTTGAGGTTGATCGCGACGCAGCGGTCGAACGCTTCCTCGGTGATCGTGAGCAGCTCGGCATCGCCGCCGGAAAGGCTGACGCCGACATTGTTGTGCAGGATGTCGATGCGGCCCCAGCGGTTCATCGCGTCCGCGACCATCGCCCTGATCTCGGCATCCTTGGTGACATCGGCCTTGCAGGCGGCCGCCGTGCCGCCTTTGGCGGCGATCATGTCGACGGTCTCCTGCGCCGAGGCGAGGTTGTGATCGACGCACAACACTTTCGCGCCCTCGCGCGCGAACGTAAGTGCGGTGGCGCGGCCGTTGCCCATGCCTTCGCCAGGGCTCTGGCCGGCGCCGACGACGATGGCGATCTTGTCTTTCAGGCGCATGTCAGTTCACTCCCGGGATAGGGTACTGCTGCAGCACCTCTTTATAATAGGGCTCGTTGTCCATCTTCATGGTGGCGAGCACGCG
>Ga0307479_10000363_pt1 | contig 40772 bp, 45 predicted proteins | sample atmos_gasesECM4C_FD_203743 | JGI IMG/M metagenome (GOLD analysis project Ga0307479, IMG submission 203743) | Hardwood forest soil microbial communities from Morgan-Monroe State Forest, Indiana, United States - atmos_gasesECM4C_515 | ecosystem: Environmental > Terrestrial > Soil > Temperate...
TCGGAAATCCGGAGCGCTCAAATAACGGCTGGAACCGGCCGAGCTAAGCGTTGGGGCGTTGAATGCATGGGCCTGAACAAACCCGGGGATGGGTGCGTTTGAGGCGCGTGCCAGGCCGAGATCGATGTCCGCATCGGTTCCGGCTTGAGAGAAACTGGGCCGGATCCACCGGCTTGAGCGCGAACAATCAGACCGCCGTCGACACGGCGGTCTTGGGAGGTTCGCTTAATGGCAACAACAGCCGGTCCGCGGGTAGGCGTTCCGGCCAAGAAGAGACGGGGCACGACCAACATGCGAATCGAACGCCGCAACACCACCGCCGGCCAGTCACCCTATGCCGGCATTGATTTCAGATTGACGACATCCGAGATCCGCAACCCCGACGGTTCGGTGGTTTTTCGCCTGGAAAACGTCGAAGTGCCGAACGCCTGGTCGCAGGTCGCCTCCGATGTGCTGGCGCAGAAGTATTTTCGTAAAGCGGGCGTCGCCGCACGGCTGAAGAAGGTCGAGGAGGAGACCGTCCCCTCCTTCCTGTGGCGCTCGGTGCCGGATACGGCTGCGCTCGCCGACCTGCCCGAGACTGAGCGCTATGTCAGCGAACTCTCGGCCAAGCAGGTGTTCGATCGGCTGGCCGGCTGCTGGACCTACTGGGGCTGGAAGGGCGGCTATTTCACATCCGAAGACGACGCCAGCGCCTTCTTCGACGAATTGCGCTACATGCTCGCGATGCAGATGGTGGCGCCGAACTCGCCGCAATGGTTCAACACCGGGCTGCATTGGGCCTATGGTGTCGACGGTCCCGGCCAGGGCCACTACTACGTCGACTGGAAGACCGGCAAGCTGACCAAGTCGAAATCGGCCTACGAGCACCCGCAGCCGCATGCCTGCTTCATCCAGGGCGTCGATGACGACCTCGTCAACGAGGGCGGCATCATGGACCTCTGGGTGCGCGAGGCGCGCCTGTTCAAATATGGCTCCGGCACCGGGTCGAACTTCTCAAAGCTGCGCGGCGAAGGCGAACGCCTGTCCGGCGGCGGCCGCTCGTCCGGCCTGATGAGTTTTCTGAAGATCGGCGATCGCGCGGCAGGCGCGATCAAGTCCGGCGGCACCACGCGCCGCGCGGCCAAGATGGTCGTGGTCGACGCCGACCATCCGGATATCGAGACCTATATCGACTGGAAGGTCAAGGAGGAGCAGAAGGTCGCGGCGCTGGTCACCGGCTCCAAGATCAACCAGAAGCACCTCAAGGCCGTGATGAAGGCCTGCGTCAATTGCGAGGGAAGCGGCGACGATTGTTTTGACCCCGAAAAGAACCCGGCCCTGCGCCGAGAGATAAAGCTCGCGCGGCGCGCGATGGTGCCCGACAACTACATCAAGCGGGTGATCCAGTTTGCGAGGCAAGGCTACAAGGACATCCAGTTCGACATCTACGACACCGACTGGGATTCGGAGGCCTATCTCACCGTCTCCGGCCAGAACTCCAACAACTCGGTCTCGCTGAAGGACGATTTTTTGCGCGCGGTGGAGACCGACGGCGACTGGAACCTGATCGGCCGCACCAACAAGAAGGTCACCAAGACGCTCAGGGCGCGCGACCTCTGGGAAAAGATCGGCTACGCCGCCTGGGCAAGCGCCGATCCCGGCCTGCACTTCAACACCACCATGAACGACTGGCACACCTGCAAGTCGTCCGGCGACATCCGCGCCTCCAATCCGTGCTCGGAATACATGTTCCTGGACGACACGGCGTGCAATCTGGCGAGCGCCAACCTGCTCACCTTCTATGACATCACGACCAAGCAATTTGATGTGGCAGCCTACGAGCACCTGTGCCGGGTGTGGACCTTGGTGCTCGAAATTTCCGTGATGATGGCGCAGTTCCCGTCCCAGGAGATCGCAAAACTCTCCTACGAGTTCCGCACGCTGGGGCTCGGCTTCGCCAATATCGGCGGCCTCTTGATGACCATGGGCCTGCCCTATGATTCGAAAGAAGGCCGTTCGCTGTGCGGCGCGCTGACCGCGATCATGACCGGCATCGCCTATAAAACCTCGGCCGAGATGGCCGGCGAGCTCGGCGCCTTCCCCGGCCACAAGAAGAACGCCGCGCACATGCTGCGGGTGATCCGCAACCACCGCCGCGCCGCGCACGGCGAATCCCGCGGCTACGAGGCGCTGGCCGTCAACCCGGTGCCGCTCGACCACGCCTCCTGCCCGCAAGCCGACCTGATCGCGCACGCGAAAGCGGCCTGGGACGACGCGCTCTCGCTCGGCGAGACCAACGGCTATCGCAACGCGCAGGTCACCGTGGTGGCGCCGACCGGCACCATCGGCCTTGTCATGGATTGCGACACCACCGGCATCGAGCCCGATTTCGCGCTGGTGAAATTCAAGAAGCTCGCCGGCGGCGGCTACTTCAAGATCATCAACCGCGCCGTACCCGAAGCGTTGCGCGCGCTCGGCTACCGCGAAAGCGAGATCGCGGAGATCGAGGCCTATGCCGTCGGCCACGGCTCGCTCTCCAACGCGCCCGGCGTCAATGCCACGACCCTGAAGGCAAAGGGGTTTACCGACGAAGCCATCGCGAAAGTGGAAAAGGCGCTGCCGACCGCGTTCGACATCAAGTTCGCCTTCAACAAGTGGACCTTTGGCGAGGACTTCATTCGCGACCAGCTCGGCATCGGGGCTGAAGCCGTTGCCGCGCCAAACTTCGACCTGCTCACCGCGGTCGGTTTCACCCGGCGCGAGATCGAGGCCGCCAACGTGCACATCTGCGGCGCGATGACGGTGGAAGGCGCACCGCATATCAAGGCCGAGCACTATCCGGTGTTCGACTGCGCCAATCCCTGCGGCAAGATCGGCAAGCGCTATCTCTCGGTCGAGAGCCACATCCGGATGATGGCGGCCTCGCAGCCGTTCATCTCGGGTGCGATCTCCAAAACCATCAACATGCCGAACGACGCCACGGTGGAGGATTGCAAGGCGGCCTACATGCTCTCCTGGAAGCTCGCGCTTAAGGCCAACGCGCTCTACCGCGACGGCTCAAAACTGTCGCAGCCGCTCAACTCGCAGCTCATCTCCGACGATGAGGACGAGGACGATGCGATCGAGCAGCTCTACGAGAAACCGATGGCCGCGCGAACCGTGCAGGTGTCGGAGAAGATCGTCGAGAAATTGGTCGAGCGCATCGTGGTGATGCGCGAACGCGAGAAGATGCCGGACCGCCGCAAGGGCTATACCCAGAAAGCGGTGGTCGGCGGCCACAAGGTCTATCTGCGGACCGGCGAATATGACGACGGCCGTCTCGGCGAGATCTTCATCGACATGCACAAGGAAGGCGCGGCGCTGCGCTCCTTCATCAACAACTTTGCCATCGCGGTCTCGCTCGGCCTGCAATACGGCGTGCCGCTGGAAGAATATGTCGACGCCTTCACCTTCACCCGCTTCGAGCCGGCAGGGCCAGTGCAGGGCAACGACTCCATCAAGTACGCGACCTCGATCCTCGACTATGTGTTCCGCGAGCTCGCGGTCAGCTATCAAAGCCGCTTCGACCTCGCCCATGTCGATCCGACCGAGTCGAGTTTCGACGCACTCGGCAAGGGCGTCGAGGAAGGCAAGTCGCCCGACGACGCCCATGGCGGCCAGCAGGCGACAAAATACCTGTCGCGCGGCCTGACCCGCTCCCGCACCGACAACCTCGTCGTCATGCGCGGCGGCACCTTACCCTCCCCTGCAGGGGGAGGGTCGGCGAGCGAAGCGAACCGGGGTGGGGCAGAAGCAAGCCGCGGCGGGACCAACGTCACCGCCCTCACCTCCCACGGCCGCGTCTCCGACACCATCGAAGGCGCCGTCGCCCTGAAGCAGGAAGCCCAGCACGACCTCTCGCCAACCGAAAAGCTAGAAGCCCTGCAATGGAGCAAGGCAGGCGCCGCCCGCGACCAGTCCCCCTCCAAAGCCGAACGCCGCGCCGAAGCCAAAGCCAAAGGCTACGAAGGCGAGATGTGCGGCGAATGCGGGAATTTCACGCTGGTGCGGAACGGGACCTGCATGAAGTGCGATACATGTGGCAGCACGACGGGGTGTTCGTGAGCACCCTTGGATGATAAAATTCTTCTTCCCACAAAGATTAAGGGCCGCTCCAATAGAGCGGCCCTTCGAGTTCCCGTAGGTCTACAGGGACCTGGTTACGAGCGTCCGTAGGTGTGCGTGTTCCGGTGACATTCGGGGCACATGGCCACGCAGTTGCTCAAACCGTCATGTCCTCCGGCGGCAACCGAGTGAGCGTGATGCGCTTCCCAATTGTTGCCCAGCGGCTTCCGAGGCTGAGCAAAAATAGCGTTCGAGGCTGCCAGGCCAAATAGCCCGTAGGATGGGTAGAACGAAGCGATACCCATCAATCGCTATCGCGATGATGATGGGTTTCGCGAAGGGCTCAACCCATCCTACCCGCAACCCAAAAAAAGCCCGGCGCAAGGCCGGGCTTTTTTCCGTTCAGTGGCGCTGATGGCCGGGGGCTCCGGCCGGTCCTCCGCCACTGTGGGGAGCGGGAGCGGCGTGCGGGGCGCCGCCACCCATGTGCGGCATCGCGGGTGCCGCGTGCGGGCCGCCCATTTGCGCGCGCGCGTTCATCGGCGGGCCACCGACGCGACCGAAGTTTGCGTGACCCACATTATTCGGCTGCGCGAAACGCGGTGACATCGCAGGCCGCGCCGCCGGCGCGGTGAAGCGCGCTGCGGCGTGCGTGCCGGCCACCGGTGCATGCGCGCGGGACCAGGTTCGGCCCGCGCCATTCACGGGAGCCACGCTTCCTTGCACGACTGGCGCGCCGTGCCCATGGACAAAGCGCTGCTGACGAATTGCGCCCGGCGCGGCACCGGGATGCATTCGCCCCTCGCGCCCTTCGCTGATTGCGGTGCGGCTCTCGGTCCGGCCGAAGCGCGCAGACCTGTCGGCGGGGATCTGCGTGGCAAAGCGGGCGTGCGATCGCCAGTAGCCGTTCCAATAGGCGTGGCGGTGATACCACGGCCTGCCCGCGTAGTAGCTCGCCCAGTACGAGTCGAGCACGAACGGCACGACGGGCACGTCGACGACATCGACATAGTCGGGCAGATAGACGTAGCGGTTACGGTAGAGATACTTCAGATATTGCGACGACACCCAGCCGCGATCAGCCGACCAGCTGACGTCACACCAGGCGTCGCCCCGGATACAGCCGTGCACATTGACACGGGAGCCTCCGGGGACGCGGCCGACCACCGGAAAGCCGGGCCCTGGGCCCGCCCTCATGCTGACGGAAGTGGTGACAATGCCCGGCGCCGCTAGCGCGGCGGTGGGCGCGAGCAGCATTGCTGCAACGAGACCGCCTTTCAGTTCCATGGCGAATTCCTCCTGTTGGGAGTCCGAACGCGGCAACGGAACATGCGTTCCCGTGCGAAATGGTCGCAACTCGCCGCAGGCCGTACGATGGTAGAGGGAAGCGAACCCATCATCGCGGCGGGTAAAGATGATGGGTTTCGCGAAGAGCTCAACCCATCCTACTTGCTAGTCCTCCCAGTAGAACAGGGCATCAAACTGAGTGAAGCCTCGATCGGTGAGAATTGTGGAGACCCGGAGACCTTCAGGCAACGGCTCCGACAGTTGCTCTCGAAGGGCGCGAACCAGCCCGTGGCTTTCGAGAACGGGCTGCACTTGCCGGGCCAGGAGCGACACGCTTTCAGCTTCAAGGTTGTCGAGCATGCCGAACTCCGGAAGATAACTGCTGCCGCCGCTCGCATGCCAACGCTTCTCGCCCTCCATGAAGACAAAGTAAGGCGAGAGCCGGCTCAGGAGGACCACCAGACCGATGTGGCCCTCCGCATCATGGATGGGTTGCTTCACATTGAAGTCGGGAGTCGTCTTGTACAACCAGGCGTCAACGTATGAGGCATAGCCAGAACCGTAATGCCCCCACTCGACCCGGAACTCCGATCTCGTCGCCCGCGTCATCGCGGCGCCTGCGCCCTTGAGATGAGCGTCGATCAGCCGCTCCTCATTGGTCACCCAGGGATGCCGCTCCGATATGGCCTGCTGGGCGAGCAGGCGTTCTATCTCGCCGCGTGAGAGGAGCGGTACCTGATTCATCACACCCGACTTGATCGCATCTGAATGATCGAAGCGTTTCCGCTTTATGGAATCCGTCGTTCGGCGAACTGGGCAGCGAGGGGAAGCACGAAGCTCCCATCACTCGCATCGTTTATTGCGGACGTTCGCTTAGCGGCAGGAGCCGGTGTGATCAATCGTCGCCAGTTACTCAAGAGTTTTATTCACGTCTGAGAAAATACTTTCGTTCTCAGTGATTAGAGCCTGGAGAAAGGCTGGATCAATTTTGAGTTTTCCATCTTGCACACCACTCGGAATCTCATGGAAGGTGAAGTCATTCTGCTTTAGGTTTGGAAAGATATAGCTGATGGTTTCCTCGATCTTCTTGCGACGGCCTTGATCCACCGTGGGTATTTGACTTAATGAACCATCAGGGTCTCGCGTAAAAATGACAACGTGACCGTCTGGGGTTCTTCCCATAAACGGGCTTCTATAAGTCGGTTGGGATGGCGGAGTCTGCACTTTTAGAGGTTGCGCGACAGGCTCCTCTTCGGTCTTTATTCCCCCTTTCACCGGTCCGGGTCGTGTCACCAAGATCACGAATATGCCGACCACGAACAGTATGACGCCCGGTGGAGCGTCGGTCAGGGTTGATTCAAAACCAAATGCCTTCGCTGTCCATTTCGTTTTTCCGGCAACTCCACCAAAGCCCAGGATGCCGCCTCCGATGATGCAGACTAACCCGAGAAGCAGACTAACCCGAGAATGAGGCCCGCCATGGAATATCGAGCTCTAGACGCGATGCCCTTTGCGTGCAGATCTTCAAAACTTGACATTGTGCATACTCCCGCTGCCTTTTAATTTTTTACAACCTTAAGATGACAATTTGAAGCCTTGACTCTTTGTTCATGTTTCGTTCTTATCATGGCCGTCCGTCATTTGGAGATGAGCCATGGACAACCGTCTGAACGAAATCCGTAAGAGAATCAGCGCTTTCCGTGCAGAAATGCGCATGGTCGAAACCGAGATGCGCAAGCAGATCGCCCATGAGCAGGATTGCACCGCGGCCGGCACGCGGTTGCTGGCGATGAGACAAGAGCTGGCTGTGATGATCGAGGAGTTCACGGCGCTGGGCGGCGCGGTGCCGTTGCCGACCGTCGATGAGCGGCTGAAGGCAAACCATCGGCCTGTTTCGAGGAGCCGGATCGTGAAGCTGCCGGCGCCGACGAAGGGCAGAGTTCTTGGAGCCAGCCCGTAGGATGGGTAGAGCCACCGGGTCCGGCCTTCGGCCGACCCGATGATAAACTCCGCGAAACCCATCACTTGCAGTTTGCGAAGATGATGGGTTTCGCGAAGGGCTCAACCCATCCTGCGAGCTAGGTCAACCTGCCTACCGGCATGCCGGGTAGCCGAAGCGCTTGACGATTTCTCTGCCTGAAATCGGATGAAAGGCGAATGTTTCCATGAAATGGTTGTCGGTGACATACTGGCGCAAGGCGGCGTTATAGGTGTTGAGCATTTGCTGCGTGGTGGAGGCGCTGATAATTCCCTTTTGCATGGAGCCGCCGGCGTGAAACAACAGCGTAGCGCCTGGAGTGACGCAGACATTGCGTATCGAAAGGAACATCGTGCAGGCGGATTGACAGTGGCTGTCGATGCGAAAGCGTTCGCCCGACGCGTTATACTGCTGTATCACGGACAGGAATTGCGCAAACGCGTATTGATTGGGCGCGCCGTAGCCCATGTGTAGGGATGATACGGAGCCATCGGCGTATGCCGGCTGCCCCGCGAGGCCGCAGCAAGCGTAAAGAAATCCAAGCGCGCCCAACGCGCGCACCAATCGCGGCCATTTGTTCAAAACGCTCTCCTGAATCGGTTGGCGAGAACCTGATTTCGCATGAGAGCGTAATTTGCCGGGCCGGCTGGCGCAAATCAAGCAAGCGCCTAGCCCGTAGGATGGGTAGAGCTCTTGCGAAACCCATCACGGCGGCTGGCGAAGATGATGGGTTTCGCAAGAGCTCAACCCATCCTTAAGGACCACGGACTCAACCGGTCCTGCGTGCTCTCTCATCACCGCGGGGCTTCGACGAGCGCATGCGACGGATGACGTGTATCGCCGCGCCGGTTCTGTGGGCGCACATACATGATGATCGCCTCTGGACGCTCTGCCTTGACCTTCAGCGCGGCGTCGAGCGCGTCTTGTGCGTCCGCGACGACATGGTCCGACTTTCCGTTCAGCTTGAACCCGACGGTGAATTGCATCTGCAAACCTCCGCGCCGCACCGCGACGGTGCAGCCGACCAGTCCTGCTGCGTTATCAGACCCCTCATGGTGAGGAGGCGCTTACGCCGTCTCCAACCATAAGGCCCCCGGCGCCCATTTCTCGGCCTCGTCCTTCGAGACGCAGCCCGTAGGATGGGTAGAGCGAAAGCGAAACCCATCAATGGCACTTACGAAGATGATGGGTTTCGCGAAGGGCTCAACCCATCCGACAAGCTATGCGCTTCGAATCGTTCTAGCCCAGCGAGTTGATGATTTCCCGATAGGCGGCTTCGGGAAACGCTTTCAGCGTGCGCGTCCGGACGCTTCCTTGCATGCCGAGCTGCAGGCTGAAACGCGCCGCGACGGCGTCGTCGGGAGCCTCGAAGATCGCCACCATGTCATAGTCGCCCATGGTGAGATAGAAGGACTTGAACTCGCCGCTCATCTCCTTGAGAGATTGTTTGGCGGCGTCCAGACGACGTGGCGAGTCCTTTGCCTTCAGGATGCCTTGCTCGGTCCAGTTTGCAAGCATGACGTAGGTGGTCATAGCTGTCCTCCTCCTGGTTCTAAGCAGTCGTAGTCACGCGGTTAGCATGTAGGATGGGTAGAGCGAAGCGAAACCCATCATCGCGGTTTGCGAAGATGATGGGTTTCGCGAAGGGCTCAACCCATCCTACATGCCGTCGCAACGCGTCATCCGCGACGGCGTCCGGTTCCTCGTTAACCGGAACTTCGCGATATCAGGATATTGCAGCATCCTGCGCGCGATCCGGCTTGACAGCGCGGGGCAAGCGGAGGAGCATCGAGCCCTGTCGCCACTGGCGGCAAATCACGAGCCAAGGAGGTTTTGATGACACCACCTCCGCAGAGAAAGCCGCTGAGTGCGGTGGAACGCGTTCGGATTATCGCATAGCGGCCAAGCACACGAACGGGACGCCGGGTGAAGGTTAAGTGGGCCGCATCAGTGAGGCATGGCCCCTTACCTTCCCGGCGCTGTTTTTTTTGGCGCAGTCCGTAGGATGGGTAGAGCGAAGCGAAACCCATCAGTGGCGGCGGCGAAGATGATGGGTTTCGCGAAGGGCTCAACCCATCCTACCGGCCGGCCCAAATCAAAGCCCGCGATATAATCCGTTACGTCATGCTGCCCGGCATGAAGCACCGGATGTCGACCCGCAGCGGACCACCCAACGGGCTGATATAGATCGGCCACACCATGGTGCGGCCAGCCCGGTTCGGTTCCTTGATCACGGCGTCATCAGGAACATCCCACCACTGCTCTTCGATCCGGACGCGGTAATGTCCGTCCCTGGATTCCCAATCGACATCCGCCAACGCTTTGCCATCGGCGTCGGAACAACAAGGACCCTTGCCCGAGTGCAGGCTGTCGAACCAGCCTTTGAGGGGAGAGTTGGCATAGCGGCCATCGGGATCGCGGGCGGCCGCTTCGTTAGGCGCCAACATCCAGCCAGCGACTACAAGCACAAGAACTGACGCTACAAGGATGATCCAGTCTCGCCAACCTAGCTTGGTCGCGGTCATAGCGTTTAAGCCTCCTGAAAGTCATAAGAGGGCTGGAAACGATGACGCCAACGCGGATGCAGAGGCACTGCCCCCAAAGTGCCACGATCTGCATAAGCGATTCGGGAGGTGAAGCAGCGGCAAGAAACGCGGAAGCCGTAGTCTCACGGCCTGCTGTGCACAGAGGCGGCAGAGTTAATCCGGCGGGGGCTCAGCCCATCCTGCGGGTTCCGCCATTCGCCCTGGGAACCAAAGCTGCTTCCTGGGATTATAACTGTCGCGTTGTCGGCTGGGGGCGCACGCAAGTTCGCCATAGGGGACCCAATGACGTTACCGGATTGGAAGGATATCGCAGGGATTTTTCCGTCAACCGCTCCACCACCATCCATCGTGCTTCTCGCCGCGTTTTGCCTCGCCGTGATTGTGGGCGGCTTATGGGCCTACCGCCGTTACCGGGCAAAACAAAGCAGCTACGCGGATATCGAGACATCTGCAGAAATTTCATTCCTCGGACAGCAAGACAGCTTCTGGATTGTCGAGTTGAAGGCCGTCCTGAACAACAAAGGCAGGGCTCAGCGCAAGATTCACAAGTTTCGGTTCGACCTCCATGCCATCCATGCGGACGATCCGATCGACGCCAGCAAGAAATCGGGCGGACGGGTCAATTTCGCCAACGAGGTTGCCAAGGGAGCTTTTGTGCCGAGGGGCTATGCCTATTGCGTCGTCGGCCCCATGGTCACAGCGACGTACACCTATGTGGTGCGCGTTCCGGATTGGGCCACCTTTCTCATTCTGCACTGCCGGTTCGACTACCATCCGGGCTTCAGCCATTCGATGGAAAAGGCGGTTCAAGTACCGAGGTCGGCGGCGTTGCTCGGCCGGCGCTACGACGCCGCGCATTTCGCGGCTTCCAGCCTTCAGCCGGACAGATCATCCGGCGCAGATGCGCCGGCGGATGAAGCTTTCGCCACGCCTTCCCTGGCCAAATTGCGCGAACTGCGCGATGCGTGATCGCCAGGCGGCGCGTTAGTGCGTAGGGCGGATTGGAGCCCACCGGGTCCGCGCCAAGCGGCCCGATGGGCGTAATCCGCCGCTTCAATCTCCGCAGTTGGTGGCGACCACGAGACGGCGGGTTGCGGCTTACGCCTCCAACCCGCCTACAAGCTCAGTGACGATCGGTGATGAGAACGACCGGCGCCGGTTCGTCGACCGGTTTTCTCGCGTTGTCGTCGGAAGCGACGCGCGCCGCCTGGGGCGGTGTTGCGGCGGCCTGTGCCGTCGTCGGCTGGGTGGGCGTGGCGGTGGCGGCGACAGCCGGGTCGTTGCCAGAGGCTTCCCGATTCCAGTCGCAGGCACTGGCCGGACCGGCGGCAAACGCAATCGCAGCGAAGGTCGTGACAACGAGAAGCTTCGTCATGGCTGGGCTCCCTCTGAAACGGCGTTCGTTATACCACGACCGGGATCGGCCCGAGCGCTTCGGGGCAATCACGAAATCGTAAGTCGGGCCGGGATCGCCGGTGCCGCAAGCGTCGCTCGGATGGGCAGAACGGCATCCGACCGCTCGGGCGCTACCTGCGTCGCGGGAATGCGAAGATGTGGCCGCGAACCCAACCGTCATCACTCGCGAAGGCGGGTGACCCAGTATTCCAGAGACGTCAGTGATTGACCCGAGAAGTCACGGCGTACTGGATGCCCCGCCTTCGCGGGGCATGACGACGAGGCGAGCGGGGCGATGTGACTCAAAACGCTTCGCGCCTGGGTTTCTCGAAATGCTCGATCCACCCTGCGACCGCTGCCCTCAACTGATCTCATATACCGACACCTTGTCCGCGATGCCGCTCAACGCCACGTGTCTCGGCGTCGGCTTCAGCCCGTTGCTCTCGAGCAGCGCCCGGGCATCCGCGTTCTCCACCACCGATTCCGTCACCATGATCGAGCGCGAGGCGGCAACGCCCTGGACGCGCGAGGCGATGTTCACGGTCTGGCCGAAATAGTCCTGCTGGCCGTTGAGCGTGACCGCGAGGCACGATCCTTCATGGATGCCCATCTTCAGGCGCAGGCTCTGATGCTGGCGCTCGGCGCCGAGATCGCTCATCGCCTCGCGCATGCGGATCGCGGCGGCAATGGCGCGGTCGGGCGTCTCGAAGGTCGCCATCACGGCATCGCCAATGGTCTTCACGACGGCCCCCCTCTCCGACGCGATGATCTCCTGCAACAGCCTGAAATGCTCGTTGACGAGATCGAAGGCGACGAGGTCGCCGACGCGGTCATAGAGCTCGGTGGAGTCCTTGAGATCGCTGAACAGGAACGTCAGACTCAGGATCTTGAGGCGCTGGCCGATGGCAAGTGTTTCGGTGCGGTAGATGTCGCGAAAGGTCTGATTGGTGAGGAGACGCTTGGCGGTGAGAATGGGCTTGCGCCGCTTCAAGAGGTCGTCCAGCGCCGCGTTCGTCACCCAGACAGCCGGCAACACCCGGCCTTCGGTGCGGTTTTCCAACGCCAGCCGCAGCGGCCCCGGGCGCAAGGCAACGGTGTCGACGGGAACCTGGACCTTGTTGAAGATCACCGACAGGTTCTGGCGCTCGCCCGTCTCCTCGCCGCCAACATCGAGGAACTGGGCCGTATGCGTCACGGGATCGAACACGATCAACGTGCCCTTTGGCAAATGCAACGACAGGATGGCCCGCTCTCCCGGCGGCAAGTCGACGGTTTCGAGCGTGACCTCCCGCAGCAGCTTCTCCATGTCGGCCGGAAGATCGATCGCCGAACTCCAGAAGATCTGGCGATAATATTCGGCCGCGGACAATGCGTCGGGATTGTGGGCCGCGATCTTGCGCACGCGCGGGCTGACCGTGAAGGTCACCTCGACCAGGTTGTCGAGCGTCGTCTCATAGCCCGCGGCGCAGAACGCGCAATTATAATGCGACCGATCCAGCGTCTTCAGGCTCTTGTTGGCGGAAAGAACACCGGCGCAGCTCGGACACATCAGGTTCCATGTCATCTCGAACAGGCCGAGCCCGACCGCATTCAGGAGCGCCGCGATGACCCGCTCCTCGTCGAGGCCCTCCTTGGCCGCGAGATCGACCGCGTTGATCTTGTTCAAGGCATGATCCGGGGCATCCCGCACCATGCGCTCGAGCCTGTCCACCACGCCGTCGTCGGCCGACTGGCGCAGCGCCACAAACAAAGTCCCGGCCTCATTCATGCGACAATGCTACACGAAACAAGGCAAGGCGGAAACCCGCTAGCCGATTCTTGTTGCTTGCACAGCCGTGCTCCACGATGGAATATGGTGCACCGGTTTTCGAGAGCCGTCATGACGGAAATTACCAAAATATCGCCCACGCTGATCGTCCTGTCCGGGCTGCCCGGTTCTGGAAAGACCGTGCTGGCTGAAAGCCTCTCCCGCTCCCTCGGAGTCCCGATTTTCTCGATCGACGCGATCGAGGCGGCAATGTGGCGCGCCGGCCTAGCCAAGACCGAAACCGGCACCGCGGCCTATGAGGTCGCGCAGGCGCTGGCGGACGAACATCTCCGTCTTCGGCATTCGGCAATCGTCGATGCGGTCAACCCGGTCGAGGCGCCGCGCGCCGCCTGGCGCAAACTGGCGGCGAAACATCGCGTCGGCCTCAAGGTCATCGAATGCGTCTGCTCCGATGAAACGATGCTCCGGCAGCGGATCGAAGGACGGGTGCGCAGCGTCGCCGGCGCGCACGAACTTACCTGGGCGAGCCTGCTGCAGCGGCGTGCCGAATACGAAGCATGGACCGATCCCCGGCTGGTGCTGGATACCTCGCGCACATCGCCCGCGCAGTTGCTTACGCAAGCGCTGAATTACGCGCGATAGCCAAGCGATTCCATCGTGCGGGCCAAATGCATCCTAGCCGGACGTGAAAAACTTCGTGCCATCGAAGAAGCGATTCGGACGGTTGAATACCGAGATGAACGTCGCGCCCTGGGGCGCAAGGGCGACGTGGATGTTGCCGCCCGGCCGCCACACGAAGTCGCCCGCGCCACAGCTCCCCTCTGCGTCTTCTAGCGATCCTTCGAGCATGTAGGTCTGTTCCAGCGCCGTGTGCTCGTGCAATGGCACGACCGCGCCGGGCGCCATCTTGAACAGGATGGTCGAGCGCCCTTCGTCGTCGCGGTACAGGATCTTCATATCTATTCCGTCGAAGTCGGTTCGCTGCCAGGGCATCGACGACGCAGGCACGAAGGTCGACCGCAGTTTTGGCGGATTGACGGGCACGGGCTTGTTCATGGCCTCTCCTCCGGACGGGTGGCTGATTTCGATCCGGCAAGCCTAGCCCGGATCGGGCAAAACGCAATCCGGGGTCTGTCGACCCGGCGGCTATCGCGCCTGACGTGCTGGAGCATTTCGACCGCGTGCCGTTTCAAATCGCAGCCAGACAGGGAGCGCGCGTGCAATCTGCTGATCGCCATCGAACTGCAGCGCAGTGCCGGCCGCGTCGCTCCATTTCGTATGGCCAAGATAGACCTCGACGTAATCGCGGATATTGCCGCGAAGCGTGAGATCGACCGCGAACCCCGGATCCTTCACGCAGACATCGGCTCCCGATGGTCCAAGGATCAGCCACATCATTCGGAATTTCGTGCGGCTCGCCGGCACGCCGGAAAATTCGAAGCGCAGCACGACGCGGCGATCCGGCAGCGCGCTCGGATCGACACGCCTGCGCAATCCCCATATCAGAAGGGCGGGATCGAGATCGGAACGTTTGATCCGGTCGCGGGTATGGGTCATTCCCCATTGCCCGAGCGCGTTCACGACCGCGCGCAAGCCCTCGCCGGCTGGCGTGAGCCGGTACTCATGGCCGGCTTCGTCGGCGCGCGGCCGGCGTTCGATGACGCCGTGGTCCTCGAGCTTGCGCAGCCGCGCGACCAGGACGCCCCGCGAGATCAGCGGCACGCCGCGATGGATGTCGTTGAAGGCGTGCGCGCCGGCCATCAGCTCGCGCACGATGAGCGGAGTCCAGCGCGTGGCGAAAATCTCCGACGCCTTCGCGACCGGGCAGAACTGACCATAGTTTGCTGACATGCGGCCGATGTAGTCACCGGCGGGCGAAACTGCCAGTACGAAAAACAGACTTGGCGCAGGCGGGCACCCCGTCCACATGTCGGCGCGGCGCCGCTATCTGCGGCGTCTCTTTCACGTTCGGGTCGCCGCGTGTCACGGCGCCGACATCGCAAGGAGTGCTCTGCAATGACCGATTACGTCCTGATCCACGGCGCCTGGCACGGTAGTTGGTGCTGGACGCGCGTGCGCCGCCTGCTGGCGGCAGCAGCGCATCGGGTGTTCACGCCGACGCTGACCGGTGTCGGAGAACGCTCCCATCTGTTGAGCCGCGACGTCGGCCTCGACACCCATGTCGCTGACATCGCCAATCTCATGATTTGGGAGGAGCTGCGCGACATCGTCCTGGTCGGACACTCCTACGGCGGTGTCGTCGCGCGCCACCTCGCCGACCGGATGCCGGACCGGATTTCCTCGCTCGTCTATCTCGATGCCTTCGTTCCCGACAACGGCAAGGCCCTGTTCGACTACCTGCCCGACAACGGCAGGAGCGACCGGGAACTGGCGGCGGCCCACGGCGACGGCTGGAAGGTCCCGCCGCGCCCGGCGTCGTTCTTCGCCGTCAATGCGGCAGACACCGCCTGGGTGGACCGTCAGTGCACGATGCACCCGCTGTCCACCTTTGAAACGCCGGCGCAGATCAGCGGCGCCTGCGACAGCATTCGGGCCATCGGATACATCCGGGCGAGCGGCTTTGACGGTCCGTTCGGGCGGTTTTACGCCCAGGCAGCAGAGCGCCGCTGGTGGCAGGCGGAGCTTGCGTGCGGGCATGATGTGATGCTCGACATGCCAAACGAGCTCGCGGCCCTGCTGCTGCAGCGGACGTAGAAAGAGGCCCGATCATGAACTTCGCGATGTCAATCAATTGCAGCGCGCAAGGCTGTACAGCCGCGCGCGTTTGCAGGTATTGAGGAGCGGCTCGCCCCCGGTCGTCGCGGCGGCAGCGCAAAGGCATCGGATGTTGCTTCGGCCCACAGCATGAGCGTGATTTCGATTCAGTCGCAGGTCGCCTACGGCCATGTCGGCAACAGCGCCGCCGTCTTTCCCATGCAGATGCACGGCATCGACGTGATCGCGGTGCCGACCACGCTATTGAGCAACCGGCCGGGCTATCCGACCATCCGCGGCCGGGTGCTCGATGCGCAACTGGTCGCCGATCTCCTGCTCGGCGTCGAGGAGCGCGGCGCGCTCGACACCGCTGAAGCGATCCTGTCGGGCTATCTCGGCTCGCCGGAGATTGCCGCGGTGGTCGCGGACTTCGTCGAGCGCGCCAAGGCCCGCAACCCGACGCTCACCTATTGCTGCGATCCCGTGCTCGGCGATCGCGACCGCGGCCTGTTCGTCCAGGCCGAGATCCCACAGCTCGTGCGTGACCGGCTGTGCCGGCTTGCCGATATCATCACCCCCAATCATTTCGAGTTCGAATGGCTGTGCGGGGCCAAGGCCACCACGATCGAAGAGGTGATCGCGCAGGCGCAAACTCTGATTTCGCACGGTCCATCTACGATCGTCGTGACCAGCGCCGAGCTCGCCGACACGCCGGACGGCCAGATCGAGACCGTTGCCGTCGAACGGTCTCAAGCGCGATCTCGGGCTTGGCGCGTGCGCACGCCGAAACTGCCGATCAGTCCGTCCGGGACCGGCGATCTGTTTGCCTCGCTGTTGGTGTCCGCGCGCGTTCGAGGATCGGACACGCCGGATGCGCTGGGCCACGCCGCGTCGGCCATCTTCGCCGTGCTGGAGCGCACCGCGGCGCGCGGCACCGAGGAAATGCGCATCGTCGAGACCGCCACCCTGCTCGCTGATCCGACGCGCCGCTTCGACGCCGTCGACATCAGCGGCTGAAGGGCCAGATCGAAGGGCGGTTAGCGGATTACGCCTCTCCGCGCGGCGGACGCGCCAGCCTCGCCCAGTTTCCCATGTAGAACGCGATGCCGAGGCCGACGAACGCGCCGACGGGCGTGGCGCGACCGGCCAGAAAGAGATAGACGGTCAGCGCCGCAAGGCCGAGCGCGGCGGCGAACAGGAACATCGAAGGCCGGTAGGTGGTGACCGTGATGTCGGCCTCGCCCTCGGCCGTGATTCCGGGTCCTGTGATGGTCGTCGGCCGGTCTTTCATGTCGCGGCCGGTCTCAACCGTGACGATCCCTTGATCGATGCGCGTTCGACCGGAAGCGGCCTTGCCGGGCAGCGCCAGCAGCATCGAGCCGACCATCGCCAGAGTGGCCCAGCCGAACGCCACCAGGGCCATCAGCATGGTCGAAGCGCCGGAGCGGTAGCGCAGGATGAAGATCGCACCGCAGGCGAGCCCGACGCCGATCGCGGCGAATGCCGAGCCGACCAATATGATTGCCATCGGAACGCGTTTGCGCGTCGTCATCTCGTTCTCATGCCGACGAAGCGGGGCGAAGATATGTCGGCCTGCCGATCGCAGCGTGCGGCATGGATGGAACCAACGGTCGGCGGATTTGCGTTAACGCATTAGTTATTCTTTTGCGGTCATTTTCACGATCTCATTCAACAGCGAGGCACCATGTCTGACATCAGCATACCCGGCGGACGGATCCGTTCCTTCGTAGAGCGGATCGAGAACTTGGACAGCGAATTGCAGGAGTTGAACGAGCAGAAAAAAGAAGTCTTTGCCGAGGCCAAGGGTGAGGGTTTCGATGTGAAAATCCTCAAGGAAATCATCAAGCTGAGGAAGCAGGACAAGGACGAACGCGACGAGCGCGACACGCTGCTCGATATGTACATGCGGGCGATGGAAACAGCCGGCCCGGAACTGGCCGCAAAGGCCGCCTAGCTCAATCGAAATGTGGGCGCAGCCCAAGCTGCGTGCCACCGAGTCCGGCCTTTGGCCGGCTCGATGATAAACTCCGCGAGACCCATCAATTGCAGTTTTGCGAGTCGATGGGTTTCGCGAAGGGCTCAACCGATCTAATGCTATGATGGACTACCTCAGGCTCGGAGGAGCTGATGCCCGTCGTGTTCCGGCAGACCGGCTTGCGCTACTACTTCTTCTCGAATGAAGGGCAGCCGCCTGAATCGCCACACGTTCATATCAAGGGTGGCGGACACGACGCCAAGGTCTGGATCGAACCTGAGATATCGCTAGCATTCTGAGAGCATGGCATGACCATTTCAGCGACTAGCGTCCGCTTTGATGACGATACGATGTGGGTCGAACTGACCGACGGCCGCACCCTTGGCGTCCCGCTCGCATGGTTTCCGCGGCTGTTGCGCGCGACGCCTGCCGAACGCGAACAGGTCGAGTTGAGCCGCACTGGTTTGCACTGGGAAGCCATCGACGAGGATATTTCGATCGCAGGCCTGCTCGCCGGACGCGGCGACGTGACACGATCGACGGAGCACGCCGGCTAGCCCGCCCGAGGCCGGTCTAGACAACGCCCGCATCAGCAAGCGTAGCCTGGATGAGCGAAGCTATATCCGGGGGCCGACCCCTGAGCGTACGACAATCACATAGCGCTCCGCTCATGCGGACAGCACAACTGGATCGAGCGAAGCGAGACCCATCAATTACAGTTTGCGAAGAGGATGGGTTTCGCGAACGGCTCAACCCATCCTGCTTGCTGAGGGCAACGATCACGCTGATTGCATTGGATGCTCTATCTTCTTTCGCATCTCGTCGCAGACCGATCTGACTTCGGCGGTCATCACCGATGCCTGTTCGATGCGGTCGAAGATCAGCTTCGCCTCTTCGCGGTATTTTTGCGCGGTGTCTTGGACGTAGGAGATGGCATCCTTGCATCCAGCCGCCATCTTCTCCGCGCGCCCCACGCAATCGAGAAGCGTTGCACCCATGTCCTCGAGGGCTTTAACGGCGCCCTCATATTGGGCGACCACCGCTTCGGCACTGAGTTTGCCGATCTGATCAACATCGGCGTGATGCTCAACATAGGGAGGCATCGGCGCCGATGGCGTCCGGACTTTGGGCGGCGCAAAACCAATTGCACCAATTGCACGCTGATCCCGCAGCGGCGGGCTTTTTGTCAGCGCCTGGGCAATGTCACGTTCGACATCGACCAACTCTAAAAATTTACCATTAGCAGTCGACTGTACCATTATTAAATACTCCCTTAGCTACGAATTACTTGTGCACTACTTCAGGAGCCGAACGCGGCCGACGAAATCCTTCCGGGTCTACGGCCTCGGCGCGCGGTAAGTTGTGGACGACACGCGCCGGGTCTGACCAGGACTCCTGGGTACGAGGCATGGCCGAAATCGGAGGTAAGGCTGATTCGTGGCGAAAACCCGCCTGCGGGCGATCTGTGCACAGACGCGGGAATCCTTCAGCGGTAAGATGGGTGAAGCAGCCGTAAGATGGGTGAAGCGAAGCGATACCCATCAATTGCAGCTTCCGAAGATGATGGGTTTCGCGAAGAGCTCAACCCATCCTGCTCGCTCGATGCGAACCGCGACACCTGCCCGGAGTGCCCGCCCGAGGCCGATCTGGACAACGCCCGCATCAGCGCGCCGCGGACGTGCCCTCGCCTCCGTCAATCTGTCGGCCGATCAGCGCGATGGCGCGCTGATAGACTTGAGCCGCGTTCCAGGCCTGGATGGCCGCGAAATTAGCCTCGCCGGGTTGGTATCCCGCGCCGGCCTGCCAGCCGTGGGCTTTCAGGAAATTCGCCGTTGAGCTCAGCGCGTTGGCGGCAACGTCGAGATTGCCGGTGCCGTAAGCCAGGATGTTCTTCGGCAGGAACTGCGTCTGGCCGATTTCGCCGTGCATGGAGCCGCGCGTGCCTGCCGACAGCACACCGCGATCGATCAATTGCAGCGCAGCATAGAGCTGTTCGGTGAAATATTCCGGCCGACGGCAGTCGTAGGCGAGCGTGGCGATGGAGGACAGCATGTTTTGACTGCCGCGCTGGCTGCCAAAACCCGTCTCCATTCCCCAGATCGCGATCAACGGCCCCGGCGGCACGCCGTAGCGCTGCTGGATCGATGCGAAGAGCGCCGCCTGGGACTGCTTCAACGCGCGACCGCGCGCGGCGATGGCCGAGGCCCCGCGCTTGGCGAGGAACTGGTCGAGCGATAGACCAAAACTTCGCTGGCCGCGATCGGCGGCGATGGTCGCACTGGCATAGCTTGTCGCCATCAGGGCTCCGACGGTCGAGGCGCTGATGCCTTTTGCCCTCGCCTCCTCGGCGAACTGTCCCTTCCACGCCTCGAAACCGGCCGCGGTGCTGCCGCACTGCGCGGCATTCGCGTCCGTGCGGAGATGCGCGAGCACCGCCAATGCTGCGAAGGCAGCCATCGCAATCCTTCTGCCCTTGATCATGGAAAACTCCCTTCGCCGTTTGGTTGGGGCTCCCGAGCTGCGGGCCGGTGTCTCAAAATGAATCCGGCCGTCCGGTGTTGAAGCGGGTCCCGGAATGGTGCGCTGCGTGGCAACTTGAACCGACCGCTGTCAGCGACACTTACAGGATTCGTGCTGGAAGAAGGTCGCGGGTTCAAAGATGCATGGGAATTCGCTGGTACCGCCCGCTTCGCACGTGCACTTTCGCAAATCTATTCCGCTCATTCCCCGGCATGCGCGGGGCGTCCGGTTGCTCTTGACGCGCAGGAGCAGGCTCCTGGTCAACTCGTTGTCCAGCGCAATGGTGCTTGCGATCGGGCATCTTGCCTGCATGGCACCGCAGGAATCGGCTGCCCGGGCAGCGGAGACGAACAGCAACATGGATAGCGAGGCGGTGGCGAGAAAGGCTGCAGCGCTTTTCATGTGAATCTCCATGGAGTCCACCCCAATTCTAGATTGTACTAATGCACGTCGACTATTGCAAATCGCAATTGTGCAGGACCGCCGCGGGGCGCCCATCAATTGCAGTCTGTGAAGATATTGGATTTCGCGAGGGCTCAACCCCCTCCGACACAACAATTCGAATTCAAGCTCGTCGGGCGCACTGTCCGTTGCCCACTCGCGGCTTGCCCACTGGGCTTGCTGTGGCGTCAGTGGACGCGCATCGAGCTTACGCCTCCTTCATGCGCGTGGTAAATTGGACGTCCTGCCAAAAGAAAAAACAAAAGGGAGGATTTTGATGAAGATCAACCTGCACGATATCGGCCACGTCACGACGGCGATCGCGGCCGCTGCCTTGTTTGTTGCAACGGCGCAGCCGAGCGCTGCCGATAGCCTGAAGTACAAGCCGATCACGGTGAAGACGCCCGACGGACTGACCATCTCCGCGCAGGAATGGGGCAACCCGGCCGGCCCGGAAATCCTGTTCATCCATGGATTCTCGCAGAGTCATCTCTCCTGGATGCGTCAGGTCGAGGGCGACCTCGCCAAGGAGTTTCGCATCGTCACCTACGATCTGCGCGGGCACGGCAACTCCGACAAGCCGCTCGATCCCGCGCGCTATCGGGATTCCAAGGCCTGGGGCGACGAGGTGCAGGCCGTGATCGATACCGCAGGCCTCAAGCGCCCGGTGCTGGTCGGCTGGTCCTATGCCGGCCGGGTGATCTCGGATTATCTTGCGACCCATGGCGCGGGCCAGATCGCCGGCATCAATTTCGTCGATGCTCCGATCAAGGTCGATCCCGCGTTGATCGGCGACAATCTCAAGAACCTGCCGCTGATGACATCGGAAGATCTCGTCACCAACATCTCCGCGACGCGAAATTTCCTGCACGGCTGCTTCTCCAGGCAACCGAGCGCCGACGACTATGAGACCATGCTTGCCTTCAACATGATGGTGCTGCCCAAGGTGCGGGCCGGTCTTGGCGGCCGTCCGCTCGACGCCACCGAGATGATGTCGAAACTGAAGCTGCCGGTGCTGGTGACCCACGGCGCAGAGGACCGCAACGCCAAGCTCGGCGCCGGGCAATATACCGCCTCGGTCATCCCGGGAGCCAGGCTCTCGGTTTATGAGGGCATCGGTCATTCGCCGTTCTACGAAGACGCCCCTCGTTTCAACGCCGAACTGGCCGCCTTCGTGCGCGCCGCGGCCAAAACGGATTGAACAGACAGATTGAAAAGACAGACGGACAAGGCGGACCGACAAGATCAAATGATCGGCTCCGCAAACCGTAAGCCTGTGCCCGGGTTTGATCTGGGCAACCACAAATCAAAGGGGGTGATCAACAGGTCGTCCCTTTTCTCAACGTTTTCCACCCCGCAATCTTCGATTGCAACAATTTCGTTGACAGCCGAGAGCCCGATCGTGCCTCATTGGCCGGCGGATTTCTCGGATTGACTCGTGCGTTGACAATTTCCGTCGGAACGACGCTTCCGGATTCAATTGCCGCCAACTGATTGCAGGTTACGCCATGCGCGTTTTGAAATTCAGCGCCTTTGTCTTCTCTCTCGCGGTATCGCTGTGCGTCTCCGTTGCTGCGCAAGCAGACTGTGTGGCAAAGGGAACGCAGGGGCAGAAGGAAATCGTCGGCTACGACGCTGGCGTCGATCTGGTCAGCGCTACAAATTATGTCCCCGCAGGCACAACCAGCGAATTCGGCCTCAACACGCCGTATGATGCGAAAACTCCCTATTCCGGAAGGATAGAGTCGGACTTCGATAAGTCGGGTGTGGGAAAATCGTTTCTTACGATCGAACGACGTTCGCTCAGCATCAGCCGTATTGCCGATGACCACCCACTCGTGAAGAACGGGCTAATCGACAAAGGCGACACGCTGGTCACGATCGATATACCTTCCGAGATCGCGGGATGGTGGGGTCAAGCCAGGATTTACGTCTACGCCTGCCCGGCCGGAGGAGGTGGCAGTCCATCCGCCGTTTCCGCCACCATCGTCCGCGTGAGCCCAACGATCCGAAGCATCGGTATCGCCGTTCTGTTTGTCGTGATCGCCTACACGCTATGTGCGTTGACCGCAAAAGCGATCGATCCATCGAATGTGTTGAACCATCGTTGGACGAGATATCTCGACCCCGTCTACATGACCGCCGGGTCCGACGGACGAGGCAGCCTCTCAAAGCTGCAGATATTGTTCTTTTCCAATATCGTGTTCGGACTTCTCACCTATATCTTCCTGCGCACCGGTATTCTGTCGAACCTTTCGAAAACGATTCTGACGCTTCTCGGAATAGCGGCCGTGGGATCAACGGCGGCGAAGGCCACGGACGTTCAGAAGAACCGCATCGAATCGAAGAATTTGATCTGGTTTTTGAGAAAGAACTGGCTGCCTGCCTCGGGCCTGGCGGCAATGAATGAGGCTAAATGGCGCGACATCGTCAGCAGCGACGGGGAGTTTGACGTTTACCGATACCAGAACTGCATCTTTAGCGTTGTTGTTGGGCTTTCGCTGCTCTTTGTCGGTGTCACCGAGCTGTCTTCATTTGCGATCCCGGATACCCTGTTGGGCGTGCTCGGTCTAAGCCAGGTGGTATATGTGGCCGGCAAACTGGTGACGCCTCCTTCCTTTTCAGACCTGAACGATTCGGCGGATGCATTGCGCGACCTCGAAACGCAGTTTTTCGAGGCGGCGACGACGACGCCGGATCCGACGCCTCCACCGGGCACACTCGCGACCGACCCACCCCAAACCCTTGATGCTGCAATCCGCCGCGCCGGCCGAGACAAGTACAATGCTTTCAAGAAATCGGTGGAAGATTTGAAAGAGGAATTCACGTCCGTTATCGGTCAACCTCCCGTGGTCGGCGCCGATATGGAGCCGAGGTTTCAAATCTAGCCGAAACGAGCATTCCCAACTGCGCTGCGGGCGTTACGTGAGCCGGGAGCGATTTTCAAACCCTGGCTGCAGCGAAACCCAAGGTATCCAGTGCCGCTGGCGCCGGCGGCATGGCTAATTTTCCGTGATGTTCGTCGATCATTCGTCGCGGTTCTGCAAACCCGAAACTAAGCCGCGGCTGCTATCGTCAACCCCATTCGACGCTTAAGACACCATTTACGTTGGGGTTCATTGATGTTCAGATTCTTGGTGATCGCCGCAGCCATGCTGGTCTCGGCGCAGACGACGCTAGCGCACGCTCATGGGTCGGAGTCCTCGGAAGCGCCGCCACCCAAACAAGACGCGCCGGCCGTGCCGGTGCGCGCGATCATCGTCAAGAATCGTCCGATGCTGGTCGATCTCAAGGGCATGACGCTGTATTATTTCGAGCGCGACGACAGCGGCAACAAGTCGACCTGCGACGGCAAATGCGCGGAGAGCTGGATTCCGGTCGCCGCGTCGCCCAATGCCCAGGCCTCGGGCGATTTCACCGTCATCACCCGCAGCGATGGCAGCAAGATGTGGGCGTTTCGGTATCGCCCGCTCTACAGCTCGCACGCCGACACGGCCCCCGGCGACGCCAACGGCATCTATGATCCGTCGAACCTCTGGCACGTCGTCCGGCCCTGAGGCCTCAAGCCATCCTACTTGTTGTTGCGCCGCACTCGTTGCCCGCAACGCGCATCAACTCCGGGCGCGGCATGCATTGCCAGCCCAACAGCCGCCTTGAAAGATTGATCAGGAACAAACATGATGCGCGGCATAAGCGCATGATCTGGCATAGCGACCGGTCGCGGAGAAATCCCGATGTTACAACATGCCCTCCCGGTACAGCACCCGCGCATCGCGCTCGGTGAGAAGCTCCAGGCTCACAAGCGGTCGACGGTGCGCGCGTTCGTTCGTGCGCTCATCGCCCATGCCCTGGCGTTCCTGCGATTGTTAGGCCAGTTCGCTGCGGCCGGTGGTCCCCTCTCATAGACCGCTCGCGGCCCCGCTTGCGCAGCACCCCTCCGCGATGGAATATGGCTCCGCGAAGGATTTGCCAGGGAGCTGCCGGCATGGGCGCTTGGCCCGTACGCGCGATCATTTTCGGTGGACTGATGAGTTCTGTCGCGGCCGGTTTCGCAGTAGCGCAGACGACGCCGCGGCCGCCGATCGGCGATTTCGGTTCGCCGCCCGACGCCATGATCTTTTATGTCGCCCACGGCGCGGCCGGCGCGTGCGGGCAAGGCTGCTCGGAATGGATTGCAGCCGAGGGCACCGTGCAGTGGGATACCCACAAGCGGCTGATCGCGATCCTCGACCGCCAAGGTGGGCGCAAGCTTCCCCTCGTCATCCATTCCTGGGGCGAATCCAATCTCAATGTCGCAACCAGCCTCGGCCGGATCCTGCGCGACCGCGGCATCGACACGACGGAGGGGGTGACCGAGGTCGAAGCCTGCAATGGAAAGTCGGATGCGGACTGTTTTGCGCTCAAGCGTCCGGGCGGGCCGCTCGACGCCAGGATGAACCTGACGGACGCGCGCTGCGATCTCGCCTGCGTCCTGATGCTGGCCGGCGGCGTGCATCGCAGCCTGCCGCCGGGCACCCGGATGATCCTGACCGGCATGGCCATCCGCAACCGGCTGGCGCCCAATGTGTCCGACGAACACCGCGAAGCCCTGACGGCGCGATTTGGCGAGCAGTTCCGGCTCTACTTGAGAGAAATGGGCGTCGAAACCGAACTGCTCGACATCGTCGACCGCAATTCGGAAGCCCGCCATCCAACCGAATTGCCGCCGTCCGAATGGACCCGGCTACGGATCGTCACGGCTGCGCCCTGACTGCCCCCGAGTGACGGGACGCCTGGCGGCCGCGACATCAGTCGGGTTCGGCTCTTCCTGGAGCTAGGCCATTGCGCATGATCTTACGTGTCAGCTACCGTATCTGGCCGTCATATTGGGCGCCTGCATGAGAGCGATGCTAGCATATGTGCTATCCCACTTGCATCCGATAATACCGTCAATTCCTGTCCCTTGTGCCGTCGGCAATTACTCGGAATCGTCCGCAAGCGAAGCCTTCATCGCCAACAAGGCTTGCTTGAGCGGCGGAAAATCATCCTTCACCGCCTTCCAGATGATCTGACCGTCAACGCGCTGATACTCATGTCGCAGGATATTGCCAATGCCGGCGATATCTTTCCATCGAACGTCCTTGTGAGCTGATTTTAGCTTCGGATCGAGATGGCGACTGGCCTCCGAGATCACTTCAACCCCACGCTCTATGGCCGAACGCAATACCCACGAGCGCTGGTAGTCACGATAGGATTTACCCTTCATTGCCTTCTCGATCCCCCGAATCAGTTGAGTGCGGGAGTTTTCAGGCATCTCGAACAGCTGGAAATTATTGAAAGAACCGCATCAACTCCCCGTGTGCAAACGCGTCGCCGGCAAAGACGGTCGATAGAGGGCGCCTCAACTCACCGATGAGCTTTATGTCCTCGATATCGCGCTTAGGCCTGATTGGTACGCGTGCCATCTTCGAATCGATCAATACAGTGCGTCCGTTGATGGCCACCAGATACGTGCCAAGGCCATGATGTCTCCAGGCATGTTCGATCACGCTGTTCATATGGTCGTCCTGGAAGCTGTAGCTGATGACCATCAGCCGCGCGTTCGATTGGCCGAGAACTGATTGTGATAATGCTGCAAGATGGGGAATCGTCAAATGGCCGGGACTTGGCGCCACCCATGATGAGGATCGGCTCACCAGAGTCGGCCAGCCGATTGCTGGACCCGTGGAGCTTGTAGAATGGTTGAAAAAACGTGAGGACGGCTGCCTGATCATTTCCGTGACCAGCCCCAAGCAACGTCGCGGGGCCTGTCGTTGGCAGGGATTCCGCTCTTCGCGCTACGACGGACTTGTCACGCGCGCTGGTTGCGCCGGCCCATTGGCTGAAGTCTTGTTGGTTCTGATTGAAGCAGAACCAAGCTTCAAATTCTTGTTTGACGCGTTTTGTTCACGCGCTCGAAAACGCTATCGTGCGCCGTGCGCACTTGATTGCCGTAGCAGCTATTGTGGAGCGGCCCGCAGCACCGCGGGGCGCCGCAGCGGCAGGGGCGATGGCGCCGACAGCCCGGTTGTCTGCTGGGCCGCAATTGGACGTGCCGGCGTTCTTGCCTGCGCGTTCAGACCGGCCGGTCGCATCATCATGCGCAGCAGTTGATCCTGGCCTGCCCTGAGCTGCTCGATGCCATCCTGAAGCGTCGCGATATCCCGCGCCATCCTCTGCACCAACTGCGACTGGTCGATCGACGGGACAGCGCCATTCGGCCGGTCATTGTCCGATGAGGACCGATACAGGGATGCCGCCTGGAGGCCGGAATCCGAAGGCGAGCTCTGATCCGCCGAAGCGTCCTGCCTGTTGTTGTCCGATAGCAAATCGATTACGGGTTGCGGCGCCGTGCGGGCGACCATCGACCTGACCGTCTCGTTGCGAGGCCATTGCCAGACGAGCACGCCGCCAAGGATGCCGGCCACCAGCAGCAATCCAACGACACCGCGCAGCAGCCAGCTGCCGAGCGGGGTGCGAAGCGTTACGGGCTGCTGCGCGTCGGACGAATGCCTCGCCGTCAACTCTTCAAGCCGGTCTTCGATACTGGCGATGATTTCTTTCGCGATCCGTTGGTAGCCGAATAGAGACTCTCTGTACTTGGCCCCGATGCCGACCTCTGCCGGATCGACGTCTTGTTGTTGTTTCTGCGCTGACTGCATGGGCGCTCCTTGTCCGGTCCAATGCCGCGGATGGGGAACTCCTCGGTCTTTGATAGCTCTGCTTAGCGCCTTGTCGAAAGCAAGACCGATCGGTGACTTGGTCAAGGCCATTTTTTGCGCGTGCGTTCGACACTGCGTCTCGAATGTGGACACGGCCTAATTTCGATCGGATCGATTTTTTTCGGGGCTCGTCTATCCCCGTGCGCCAAGCCCGCAGCACGGCAATCGGGGCGCGCAACAAGTTCGCCGTAGAAGAGCGGAGGCGCAATGCACGCACAGGTGGTATGCCCATCGCCGCAAGCAAGCGCGGCGGATGAGCCAACGGGTCGCGCCGAACCGTTGGCTCATCTGGGCCGCGTTACCGCTTGTCAAAGACAAGAAGACCAACGCATGCTTCGCCTGTTCGAGTTTGATCCTCGTGAGGGACCTTGGGGGCACTCGAACAAAAGGCCCCCGCATGGGGGGCCTTTTCTTTAGACGGCGTCCTTGGCAGCTTTGACCGGCCTTGCCCGAACGATCTTGCGGGCCGGCTTTGCCTTGAACATCATCTCTTCGCCGGTAAACGGGTTGGTGCCTTTCCTCGCCTTGGTGGCTGGTTTCTTCACGACGACGAATTTCGCGAAGCCCGGCACTAGAAAAATCCCGTTCTTTTTCAGTTCCTTGTGACCGACGTCGGTCAACGTATCCATGACATGCTTGACGTCGCGCTTGGAAAGCTCGGTGATGGTGGCAAGCTTCTCAAGCAACTGCGACTTGGTCATCTGGGTAGCCATTGCGTCTCCTCTGATTCGGAACGATGCGATATTAGACCAATGGGCCGGGTTTTAGGGCGTTTCGCACAGGTTTGTTGGCCCTGACGGGCAATCCCGGCCCGGCCGGGTCAACCGGTCCCGCGGCAAGTCCGCCGCCGTTTCGAACTGCCGAGTCGGAATGCGCGCCGCCTCGCTCGCCTCGCCGTCGCGCGCGTGCTGATTTGTCGAGCGCGAGACCACGCGAAAGCCGGGTGAGCCCGTTCAATCCGACGCTCCCATGAAACTGGATTTCGAAAAAATCGACTCCGATGATCTGCAATCTAGGATGGTGGCGCCGGAGACATCACGATCGTGAAGGGGTCCGCCATCCTCGGATCTGCGGATCGAAAGTCGAATGAGATGCGAGCAGCACCAGCGCATCCGCTCACCGTCCTCGAAACATCGGCTGTCTTCGCTCATTGAACGCGAGCACGCCTTCGCGGCGGTCGTCGCTCGGGACCAGGCGATTGTAGGCCTCGATCTCGAACGTGAGGCCGTCCCACACCGACATCTGCAGGCCGCGATGAATGGCCTGCTTGGCTTGACGGACCGCGAGCGGGCCGTTGGCCGCAATGCGGCGCGCCGTTCCCAGCGCGGTCTCCAGAAGCTCTGCAGGCTCGACGACCCGATTCACTAACCCCCATGCTTCCGCCTCGCGCGCGGTGAACGGGAGGCCCGACAGGATCAACTCCTTGGCGCGGCGCTCGCCGACGGCCCGGGCCAAATTCTGGGTACCGCCCGCCCCCGGCATGATTCCAAGCGTGACCTCGGTCAACGCGAAGCGCGCAGTACTGGCGGCATAGACGAAATCCGACGCCGCGGCGATCTCGCAGCCGCCGCCATAGGCAGCTCCATTGACGGCCGCAACCAGCGGGATCGGGCATCCCATCATCGCCCGCACCATGCGCTCGAAGATCAGGTGCTGCGACCGCCAGCTTTCGTCGGTCATGCCGTTGCGCTCCTTGAGATCGCCACCGGCGCAGAACGCTTTCGCTCCGCTGCCCGTGATGATCACGGCGCGCAGGTCTTCCAGATCGATCGCGAGCCCTTCGAACAACTCCATGAGATCCAGTCCCATGCGCGTGTTCAAGGCGTTGGACACTTCTGGCCGATTGAGCGTGACCTGCAGGATGTGATGGTCGCGGCGGGACACCACGATCGTCTCAAAATCAGCGCGCATCCTTTTTCTCTCCTCTCGACGGGCGCCTCATCTTCCGCCGGTGTTCGCCGGGAGGCAACCGCCGAAGGGCGGGATTGGGCACAGATGGCGCGCGCCATCCAGCTACGCGCCATCCAGCTACTGGCTATTGGCGGCTGTAACGGCCGCCCGATCGCCGTTGACGGATCGTGCCGCCGAACAGAACCATCACCGTTGCCAGCGCCAGCCAGAAGACGATACACACCAACACCACCCCGCCCGGCGTGATCATCAGCACCGGCCTGGATTCGGCAGCGGGCGGCGGCGCGACCTGAGGGACATCGATCCAGCGCGCGACAACGGGGGACTGTTCGATATCGACCCAGCGATCTTTCCACGGCGCGCCGTCGGCGGCATCGTTGTTCCCATCCCGCTGAGCGTCCATTGACGACTCGAGCCAATGTGCAAGCCCGCCATCAGGCAACAACGCCGACATCGCGTCACGCCACTTGGACTGATCAGTTGCGGGCTGATCGGTGTTGGCCTGATCCACCTTTTGCTGAACTTCTTTTTGCTGAACTTCGCGGATCGGGCCCCCTCGCTGAACGCGATGGATCCGCTGGTGTTGCGCAGCCGCAGCCGTCCCGTCCCAGCAATGACCCGGTCCATGCCAGTAAATGTGAATATTGGGAAACTGCCGACGCGCTTCAGCCATGCTCATGCATGATTCCGAAGCGAGCGACGGCGAGGTGTAGACCAACAACGTTACAACCACAACTGCGACACGCATGGAGTCGCTCCCCATCCTAAATCATTGGAACCAAACGCTTCCCCAGCCCCTCCACGCGTCCAGAATGGACGAGATCGGGAGGCAAATTTGCGACCAAATTGGAAGGGTATTGAGGCACTCCACAACGACTTGTGCCACAATGGAACAACTCCCGCCCCCGGGCGGTCCCAAGGGATCGCGCTCACGCCGCTGGGTTACGCCGGATCACCGTTGTCCGACAGGATTTGGGCAGCGCTGCCGATCGCGCGCCGGAAGGCTTCATCGAAGGTGACACCGCGAAGCTGCCATCGGTGCGGCCGGCCCTGCCACTCCAGTTGCCACTCGGTGGCCCATCCCAGCTCCCGCTCGTTCCACACCAGCCGCCCAACCAGATTGACCTCCCCACCCGCTTCGGCCGCGAGAGAGGCCAATGTCGACGACGGCACCTTCGTGAGCTCGGCATCGCCGATGCCCGACTTCGCTAAGGCTGCAACGGCCGGCAACACGACGGTCATCCCACGCTTGGCGGCGGCGGCGAGCAGCGATTCACGCGGTCCCATCGACTGCGTGGCATCAGCCGTGACGATATACTTTCTCGGCCCCTGCTCCATCTCGACAAAGACGGCCAGGACCGGACGGTGCGAAAGCCACGGTTTGAGGCCAAGCGTCTTGAGAAGGTCGTCGATTTTTGCTGCATCGAAGTCGACAATCAGATCGTATGGCCGATCGCGCGTGCCCTGCTCGTCGCGCGTGGGCGTGCCGGACATCTGGTCGTGATAGCGATGCGCCTTAACGAAATCTGCCGCCCTTGATTTGTATGCGGCCAGTCGAGGATCGCCCGCGAGCCTCTGCACGCCGGAAACCTTGATCAGCACATCCTCCAGGCAAGAGGCGTAGCCGATGATGCGATTTGCCTCGCCCTGGCCTGTGACGATGGTCTGCGCTCGGTAAGGATCATCCGCCGCGGCCGCCATCGTGATGCCGCAACACATCAACGCAGCCATGATCAGGAGCCTGATCATGACGGCCGTCGCACCAGGACATCTCGGGTGCCGTCGGCGCCTTGTCATATGCCGAGCATCCACAAACATCTCCCGCTCTGCGCTCTCGACAAGAGCGCAGCAGGCGCAGAAGCCTAGCATATTCCGCCGCGTTTGTGATCCCGGCGTCGCGCGCGAATCCTGTCGCTGGCTGGGATTACTTCGCGGAAGCAGATTCGGATGGCTTGCCGAAAACCCTGCGGCAGCCTTCGCTGAGGTTGGCGCGCTGCCTGCGCATACAGGCCGTGATCCGTTCCACGTCGGGAATTTCCGATGAGCAGAGGCGGAAAACATCGCCGGTGCAAAGCCGCCGTTGATCGTCCTCCGTGAAGGCGCGGCTCGCCGCCGGCAACATCGTCAGGCAGACTCCCAGGCTCGCAATGAACATGAAACTTCGGACCGTGAATCGATCAACTCGCATCGTGCCCCCAACAATCGACCGACGTTGCGGTCATGCACCAGGCGGTTCGTCGCCTTGGAATCACTCATGATCGTATTGAGACGAGTGCGGGCTCAGCAAGATTCGCGACCGGCTGTGCACGGAATTCTCGATCGATGTTGTATTTCCGCTGCACGGTTCCGCGGCTGGAACTTCGCGGCGGCGTTTCACGTCAGCGACGATCTCGCCGAGCAAATCTTTGCCATGGCCTTCGCGCCTTCCTGCTCGGCAAGTGGCATTGGGAGTAGCGAACGCGATGAAACGCGCGCTACGGTTCGCCGATCGGCTCGCCATTGGCACAACCGGTGGGTGCCCGCCTCGTCCCGTACACGACATCGCGCGCGGAAGGTCTCGTCTCGGGGGCGAGAGCCACAAACCAAGCTTCATGGTTCAAACTTTGTTAATGTGCTCGTTGCTAATGTGCCTGTTCGATTTTTGCGCCAGTCGGATTCGCCAAGTACCTCGCTACCAAGTGCCTCGCTACCGGCCGCCCCACACTCTCCATCATCGCGCCTTGCTTTGGTCAAACCCGAGGTGCGTGTGGAACAGAAGGTCATCGGCCCGGCGTAAATCCGCTTGAAGTGCCCGCTAATGCGAGTGACATTGGGACTGACGACGGAGCGCCAATGGATCCCATGCAGAACCTCAAACAAGCCGATCCGCTAGCTGTCCTGATGGACGTGCTTGACGCGCCGAATGTCGTTCCCAGCGCGCGGACGGACCAAGCGATGCCCAATCCAGCACACGACGCCAATCCTCGTCCTTCGGACTCGCAGGTCCACGCAGCATCCGATGGTCCTGCTGCCTCGTCGGTCCCACCGGTCGATACGACGTTTCGTCCTGTCGTCGACAATGTCCGGCGTCCAGGCAACCGGGCGTCGTTCGGCAGGCGCGTGATGCGCGGCCTGATCGGCTTCCTGCTGGCAGTGTGCATCGGTGTCGCCAGCTTCGTTTGGCAGTCGCCCTACGGCGACGATGCCAGGGAGCGGGTCGCGAGCTGGATGCCGGAGTCCTTCCCGACGTTGCCGCAGTTTGTCTTGACGCTATTCGAGCCGCGCGAAAACCCGGGGGTTGCTGCGCAACCGGCCCCGTCGGCCGATCAGGCCGTCGCGGCGGCGACAGCACCTGCCCAACCAGCCGCTCCGCAACCCGCAGCTCCGGCTCAGACCGCGCCGGAAGCCGCCGCGCCGACCGCCGCCCTGTCGCCCGACTCGAGGCAGTTGCTGCAGTCGATGGCGCGCGATCTCGCGACCGTGGAGCAAGGCATCGAGCAGCTCAAGGCCAACCAGGAACAACTGGCCCGTGACAATGCGAAGCTCGTCGAGCAGCTCAAGCTGAACCAGGAACGGATGACCCGCGTCCTTGCCAAGGCGTCCGAAGCCAGGGCCGCCGAAGCCAGGGCTTTCGAGCAGAACCTGCGGCCAAAACTTCCAGCGCGACCGCCTCTGCCGACCACCAGGGATCTGCGCGAGCCGGTGTCAGCGCTCCCGCCACCGCAAGCGATCGCGCCGCCGCCCGGCACGGCCCAGCCGCAAGCCGCGGTACAGCCGCAGGCGGACCCGGAGCTGCCATCGGCGCCGCGGCCGCCGATGCCCGTTCACTAGGCCTGTCCCGTTCCGATTGAATCGGAACGGAGCCTTTGGTTTCTTGTTTTGAGATGTTTTCTTGGATAGCGAATACTTGGACAGCAAACCGGGCCACCCCGCTATCCAGTACCGTTCTTTCGCCGCAACGCACGGAAAATTCGCTCGACAGGGGGAGCAGAGAGGATCAGGTTGCGCATGGCTGCGGAGCGGCTTGCAACACAGCCGGCGAATGTTCCGCTTTGGAAGGAATAGCGGACAAGGATCGGCCGCCTTTCCGCGCCTCTATCGCGAAGCTGTGCGCCCGGCTTGCTGCGTTCCGGAACCAATCCGGCCACCCAAGGCTTATCGCGGATGTCTGCTTATCGCGCATGCTTCAAACACCGGGAGACTGCCATGAACATCGCAAAGATCATGTTGGCTGGCACGACAGCCCTCATCATCGTCAGCTCGGCAGCTTTGGCTCAGGAGGCCCTCAACGGAACGGTTACCGGGCTTAACCGGCTCAATGGCACCATCACGATTCAACAGACGCAAACCGGTACCGTCGGAGCGAATGCCGGTAGCTCCGGCCAGGAGTTCAAAGTACAAGACGGCCTTTCGTTGGACGAGCTGCATGCCGGCAACAGGGTCACCTTTTCCGTCACCGAAAAGGGTGGGGTCAAAACCATCACAAAAATTCAGAAGCAGTAAGATCTTGAGAACCCGGACTTCGCCGCCAACCTGTACTCGTCTCGCCGCATTGCTGCGTTTTGCTAAAGCATGATCCGGACCCGAAGGGCCGCGTTGGCGCAAAGTGCGCAGCGGTTTTCCGAAAAGATCATGCGCAATCAAGAAACCTGAAGCGCGATGGTGTTTCAACCTAATCTCATCGCGCTTTAGCCGACAAGGATCGAGGCGGCCGTCATGAAAAAGATACTCGCGTTTGCCGCGCTGGGACTGTCGTTGATGTCTTCGAACGCGCTTGCCGGCGAACATCGCGGAGGCGACGCCGCGCTCGGGGCGGTATCCGGCGCCGTCGTGTTTGGGCCGGTCGGCGCGCTCGCGGGTGCGCTTGTGGGCTTTACCGCTGGACCTGGGATCGCGCATTCCTGGGGTTTGCGAGGATCAGGTACCCCGCGCCATGCGCGGACATTCGCCAGGCAGGAAACCGGCACCGCTGCGGCCGCCAGCCAGCCCAGTCAGCGGGTTCAGGCCAGCGTGTCGCCGGCGGCACAGCCACAGCCGCCAGCGACACCTTCCACCACCCCCCCGGTGCAGACGCTGGAGTGAGCCCCGGCCACCTCCTAGCTACTGCACGACGTCAAGCTTGACCTTGGCAACTCCCCCTCCAACCATTCCCAGCATTCGAGCGGCGGAATACGAGACGTCGACGACCCGCCCCGGAACGTATGGACCGCGGTCGTTGACCCGGACTGTCACGGACTTGCCGGTCGAGACATTGGTCACGCGCAGCCTGGTGCCGAACGGCAGCGAAGGATGGGCGGCGGTCAATTGGTTCGTATCGAACTTTTCGCCGCTCGCGGTTCGCGTTCCCTCGGTGTAGAAGCTCGCAATTCCCTGCGAGGCAATCCGTGTACCGGCTGCATTGTTGTGCGGCGTGAACGGGGCTGGCGTGAACGCTGCGCGCCTGCTCGCCGAGAACGCTGGCGCTCGCTCGCGTTCCAGCGAGGCTTGCCGGCTGGGGGCAAAGAGAGATGATCTTTTGCTGACGACAGAGGACTGCGCGCAGGCCGCGAGTGAAGCGGCCGCGAGCACGACGGCAAACAGCCGAACGGCGCGCCGCGAAACAGCCGGCGCGACCAAAGGCGCGTCAGAATGACGTCGTTCCCTATCGACGCCAGAGACTCCGGCACAGGCAACGGAAGACATTTCGTATCCCCAATCTGCGCCCCCAACCCAAATCGACATCAAAATCGGCGGTCAGGGCGGGCCCCAATCAGGGCGAAATCGCGGCCATGCATGGCACCAGCCGCGCGATTTCATCCAAGTGTGGTGATTGCGCCACACCCTCGGGCGCCCCGAAAATCGAGCCAGCAGGCGGGATGGGTGGAGGAAACGAAGCGAACGCCGTTGTTTGCGAAGGTGACGGTTTCGCGAACGGCTCAACCCTTGCGGCGTGCTACGTCTGCGGCCCCGAAAGCGAGATTTCGCGTTCGGCGCGGAAGACGTTGCCGTAGAGGCTCGCGATCCACCGGCGTCCGCTCGACGTCATGTTGAGATAGCGTATTTCAGTCTGAATATGCGGCGCCACGCTGTTCCAATAAAATTGCGGGTAGCGATTGACGATATCGGCGGGTGAATCATAGCCAAGCTGGCGATTGATGCCGACCTCTTCAAACTCATGGTACAGCGCGTTGGCTTTCCTGAGGTAGTTGGGATCGCCGAGTTGCCCGATGAAATCCGCCGCGCGAACGATCGACGCCTCCTCGTCGTACTCCTGACCGTCGCTGGGCGGAAATCGGGTGCCTTCGATCGCATCGGCAATGCGCTGCTTGTTAAGCTCCGCGATGCCTTCGATCCGCTGCATCACGTAGAGCTTCGAGCGGTCGACGTGATGCGGCATCAGGCCGGCGTCGGATGAGCCGCGCGGCAACGTCACCTTGCCGCCCGCCCCGTCGATCACAAAGCCGTCCTCGTCATCGTCCCTGAACAGGCCACGCACATAGCCGATGTCGTGCGCAAGGCAGGCAATGATGACATGCGCGTAGTCGTCCGCGGTCGTGTGGGTGTGCAACGCACGACCACGGAGGATATCGACTCCCGCAAGCGTGACCAGCATCGTGTGCTCGATGTTGTGGTAGAGCGCGTCGCTATTTCCAATGCACTCGAGCGCGCCGCGAGCGGCCAGGGGCACTATCTCGACGAGCTGCGGCTGTGAAGAGCCGAACCGGTGGCGCATAAAGGAACCGAGAAACTCCTCCAACGCGTCCGTCGCCAGCTCCGGTAAAGTCATCATAGATGCCGCCCCGCTCGGATACCGTGTCGCACCAACTCCTGACTTCTTACGCATGGCCAATGGAGGCCCAGCATAGCGCGACTTGGGTCCTCTGGCCAAATGCAGAATCTCCCGCGCTGGAAGAAAGCGGCTTATACGGCAGTTCCGCGTCTGCTTCTCACGGGGAATAGCGGCCGCTTGTCTGTTATGGGTTCGTTGTTCGCACCGCGGCAATTCCATCAAGCACGAACTGCACCGAATAAGCCGCGAGCAGGATTCCGGGCAGCCGCGATAGAACTGCGTTGCCGGTCCAGCCCAGAGTCCTGACCATCAGCGCGGAGAGCCTGAAGCAAGCCATGCAGATGAACAGCGTCACAAAGGTTGAAATCGCAAAATCGACCACGGCTTGCGCCTTCGGCGGGACAGGAACGTCCGAACAAGATACAGGATTGCGTGCACCTGCGGCGATCGTCCGCCAGCCAGAGGTTGATCGATGCCAGCCACCGGATCATTTCATGAAGGAAGCTCTGTTGCGGCAAAGGGCGGCTGCGGCATGCAAGTAGCATCGGGATTGATGTCGCGGCAGAAATACCTGAGTAGCCTACTCGCGCTTGCCGCCCTTGTCGTGCTGATCGGCGGTCCGGCGCAAGCGCAGAATCTCGATCAGGGCAAACCGGCCGCCCGAATGTTTGCCGATAATTGTGCGACGTGTCATCACAGCGCACGCGGTCTCACCAAGGGCCGCTTCCGCCTCACGCTATTTCTGTTCCTGCAACAGCACTACGCGACCAATTCGAGCTCGGCCTGGGAGCTCACCTCTTATCTGGAGTCCGTCGATGGTACCAAGCGCGGCCGATCGCGAGCCGCCACGGCGAACTCGTCGCCTCCTGCAGACCGCTCATCCCGGTCCGTGATCCGTCCGCCCGCGCCGGTGCCGGGGCATTAGCCCGGGCGGCCTCCGCGTCTTGACGGATGCTGCACCGAATCGGGGGGCGGTCAAACCGCCCGTACCGAATTGAGCCGCAATCTCAGCCAAGTTTTCGACTAGCTTTCGCGCACATTAAGTGCGGCTGATTCGTTGGATGATTCGCAATCCGCGAGGATTTGTTATGGCATTTTTTAAGCGTGAGCTCGGTCCCGTCGAGCGCTTCGAGCATGCGCTGAAGGACAAGCAGACGGCGCGGCGGAAGCTCGCCGACCGGTTGGGCCTCACCGAGACGGTCGTTGCAGAAAAGCGCGCCGCGGCCGAACGGCTGGCGGTGGCCGGCGCCACCGATGCCAAGCTTGGTCGAGCCGAGGCCACGTTGCGCACCGTTGAGGAACGGGCCAAGACACTGCGCGCCGAGCTGGCGGAATTCGATGAGCAGATCGTCGCCACCGAACGTGCCCTGGCTGACGCCAGAATGCAGCGCGACCGCGACCTGACCGCGAACCAGATCGAGGCGATGGCTGCCGCGATCGAGGAGGCGGCCCCGGGATTTGGCGCCGGTGCCGCTGCCCTGGTGGACGCCGTCGCAACCAGCGGCGCGTCGGTGCCGGAGGCGATCCGGTTCGCTGCCAGCGTGGATGCCGTGCGTCGCGAGGTTCTCGCTGCCGCGGACTTGATTTGCTGGGAGCTGCGTTCTTCCGCGGTGCGCACCCGCGCGGGCAATGCGAACATCGCGCTGCTGGCACCGCCAGAGCCGCAGCGACCGCTCCTTCCGGAGATCGAGCGGCAATTGATCTACACTCTCAATCCGCTCTCGTGGCGGGAGGGCAGCGAGGTGCGCACGGCTCCGGCTTTCGTGCTGGTCGAGCTGCCGAAGGCGCTGCTGCCGATTGCGCTGCGACATCAGCATGTGGATCATATCAATGCCCGGCGCGTACAGACCCTGATCCACGTTCATGGCAGCGACGGGATCAATAGCGGTCCCGATCCGGACGATCCGCACCTCGTCGATCTCGATGCGCTCGCTACCGAAGAGGAGAGCGTGAAGGCCGACGTTGCGTGAGCGCGCGGGACGGATTGGCCGAGGTTGATCCACCGAAACGCTGCGGCCGACACCCTTTTACGCCTCGGGCCCAAATGCTATATCTTGCGGCATGACCACCGCCGAAGACATCGAGAAGGCCGTAGAACAGCTCGCTCCTCAGGAGTTGGCGCGGTTTCGTGCATGGTTGGAGGCATTCGACGCTCAACAGTTCGACACCGCGATCGAGCGCGACGCCCGCGCGGGTAAGCTCGATGCCTATGCAGATGAAGCGCTTGCCGCTCACCGCGCTGGCTGCTCGCGCGAGCTGTGAAGCATTTCGCTTCTCCCAAATTCTGGACCGCTTACGAGGCCTTGCCGGTTCCGATTCGAAAGCTGGCCGACGCCAATTACGCGCTCCTCAAGCGCGATCCACGCCATCCGTCGTTGCAATTCAAGAAGGTCGGACGTTACTGGTCCGTACGCGTCGGCCTCCGCTATCGCGCTGGCCGCGGAGGTGGACGACGGCTATCTCTGGTTCTGGATGGGCTCGCACGCCGACTACGATAAGATGATTGGCTGAGTGCATTCCAGAGCAGAACGACCAGAAAACTCCCTGCCCTCACAACAGCTTTGCGGAAACGAACAGCGCGCGCACCGCGTTGGTCGCGGGCACGGTCAGCATCGCGTTGCCGGCAGCGCGCGCAAGCCAGTTGACCGCGTCTTCGTGCGACGAGCGGAACTCCATCCACTCGACCGAACTCAGACGGGTCAGGAATTGATAGGCTTGGCCGACGGTCGCAATCGGGACCGTCGTCCCATCCAGCCTGATCTTGAACCTGGTTAGCAGCGGCGTTTCGCAAGTCGCCGCATCGCTCATGACGGCGAGGACGAACGTTGCGAGGCCAATGTCGCGCCGCTCAAACTCGGGACGACCACAAGGCGGTTGATTTCGCCGTCGTTGAAGGCCTTGAGGAATCGATCGTAGTTCCGGATCGAGACGCAGCCGTTCGAATCGCCGTTGGGGCCGAGCATGAAACTGTGCGTGAGCAGCCCGGAACGCCCGGACGCGTCGCTGCCCTCGGTCGGGATCATGCGCAGCGCCTGCACGCCGTGAAACAGTTTTTCGCGCGGCTTCAACTCATAGACGGCCGGCGGGGTCGCGCCGACGTTCGGCATGGAGACATGTTCGGGATCGTCGCGGAGGCTGCCCATTCCGGAGTGCGCCTCGAGGCTCAAGCCGCTCGGCAGATAAACCGCGTGCGCCGTGATGTCGTAAACCGCCGTGAGAGGCTCGTAGCCGAGTGAAGCGAGGTCCGGCCCCGGACGGGCCAACCCGCTGTCCGGCGTGAGCGACGCCAGCGTGATGTGCCCCGGCAGCAGGTCGGACAGTTTTTGAAATAGCGTGCGACCGTCCGGCCGGGCCGCGTTGCCGGCGTCGGCCAGGGCCAAGGCGGGCCGCGATTCCAGGTCCGCCACAGCCGGGCGCGCCCGCGGCAGCGGAATTCCGGGCGTCACCGATGGCTTGGCCTCATTGGCCTTGCTTTCAACGACCTTGTTATTGCCGATCTGGCCTTCATTGGCCCTGGCCTCATCGACAAAGCCTGTGCGCCAATCCCGGGATACCAACTGCCGGGTAAGCGCTTCCTTGGCAGCCCGCACCCGCATCGCGTCCCTGGCCGCGGAGTCCAGCGGCTGCAGCCCGGAGTCGCCGCCAAGCGATGGCGGCCTCGATATCGGAACGAAGCGATCCTCGAAGGAGAGGCTATCCGACCTTGCCGGCAATGCAGCGGTCGCAAAAGCCCCGGTTTGATCGGGCTCGACGGTCCAGGTAGCCGCGCCCAATGCGACGGCAATGGCAGCAAGGACCAGCGTGGCCCTCTCCGACCACCCGATGCGGCGCCGCAACAACAGCCTGTCAGCTACCGTTGTGTCGAAAGCCATCACGTCCCCAGTTCTACCCCTCAAGGCACGCGAAACCGCGCGCCCCCAACCTTCGTCACGATTCGTCGACCAGCCGGCCGCAATATGAGAGCCAAGAGTGCGGCATAATCGAGACAAAATATAGTGCCGGGCCTCACGCCGGTCCGGCAAAAATCTCGAGCACCCCCAACGGGCGCCCGCCCCGGACTTTGCCCTTACCCGGGGTCGTTAAGCAAGGGGGGATCGAACCAGTTCGTCAGCGACAGGCCGCCATCGACCACGATCGCAGCGCCGGTGACATAGGCCGACACCCGGTTCGACAGCACCGCCAGCGCCATGGGCGCGAGGTCTTCGGCCTGGCCGAGACGGCCGAGCGGGATATGTCGCGCCAGCGAGGGATCTGCGACGAACCCGCCGGCCGCGATGGCGCCGGGCACCAGCGCGTTGATCCGGATGCCGAAGCGCCCAAACGTCTTGGCCAATTCCCGCACCAGCATGGCGAGGGCTGCTTTCGCCGTCGAGTAGTGCGGCAAGTTGCGCGGCGTGTCGGCGTGGAGCGAGGTCAGGAACAGGAACGACCCTGGCGCATGGGCAGCGATGAGCCCGCTTGCGAGGTCGCGCGCGAGGTGAAAGCCGGCATCCACGTTGACCGCACGCATCCGCTCCCAGGTCACATCGCTGACCGCCAAGGCGTGATCGGCCTCGCGCCGCGCCGGCGAGGCCGAGTGAACGAAGTGGGTCACCTGCCCAACCGTCGACCGCGCATCGGCCAAAAAGCGCATCGCAAGCG
>Ga0307479_10000364_pt1 | contig 40668 bp, 25 predicted proteins | sample atmos_gasesECM4C_FD_203743 | JGI IMG/M metagenome (GOLD analysis project Ga0307479, IMG submission 203743) | Hardwood forest soil microbial communities from Morgan-Monroe State Forest, Indiana, United States - atmos_gasesECM4C_515 | ecosystem: Environmental > Terrestrial > Soil > Temperate...
CGGAAAATTCCTACACGTTCCTCCATGATCGCGTTCAGGAAGCTGCCTACTCCTTGATCACAGATCAATTGCGTGCCGAGACTCACCTCCGGATCGGGCGGCTTCTCGTAGAGCGCACTCCCTTAAAAAAGCTGCAAGAGGGCGTCTTCGAAATCGTTAACCAACTGAACCGGGGCTCTGACCTGATCACGTCAACGGCGGAACGCGAACGCCTCGCGGAATTGAATCTGGTGGCCGGTAGGCGCGCGAAACTGTCGACAGCCTACGCTTCGGCGCTAAAGTACCTTACTCTCGGCCGCGAATTGTTGACCGATGACACATGGCAGCACAATTACGATCTGATCTTCTCGATTGAATGTCTTCTAGCGGAATGTGAATTACTGACCGGAAATCTGTTACCCGCAGACGATCGACTCTCGAACCTTGCGCAGCGTGCCAAAGGCAGCCATGAAATGGCGGTCGTCACACGTCTGCGGCTCACTGTTTATACCGCTTTGGATCGAAGCGACCGCGGCGTGGAGGTATGCCTCGAATACCTCCGGCGCGACGGCAGTACATGGCCCCTGCATCCGACTATCGATGAAGTACGGCACGAATACGATCGAGTCTGGGCACTGGTTGGAAGCCGTGAAATCGAGGAATTCATAGACCTGCCTTTGATGACAAATCCAGAATTCCTTGATGTTCTCGAGGTTCTAACCGAGGTTGTCACGCCCGCCGTGTTTTTCGACGAGAAGTTGTCATCGTTTCTTGTTTGCCGGATGGTAAGTCTTAGCCTCGAGTATGGTAATACTGCCGCTGCCTGTTTCGCGTATGTGTGGTTTGCCGTGATTGCTAGGTCTCACTTTGGCAATTACAAAGACGCACACCGATTCGGTCGTCTTGGATATGACTTGGTTGAAAAACGTGGCCTAACAACCTATCAGGCCCGAACCTATATGTCTTTCGGTAATCTGGTCATTCCGTCGGCGAAGCATGCCCTGGAAGGGCGCGAACTGGTGCGTCGCGCCTTCGACGCCGCGTATCAAAACGGCGACCTGACGTTTGGGGCCTACAGTCTCGAACAGTTGATCGCAAATTTCTTAGCGGTAGGAGACCCGCTCACAGAAGTTCAGCGTGAGGCCGAAAGCGGTCTTGCGTTCGCTCAAAAAGCAGGATTCGGTCTTGTTGTTGACCTTTTCTCAGCACAGCTGCAACTTGTTCGGATGCTCCGCGGGCTTACCACGAAATTTGGCTGCTTCGATGACGAACAGTTTCATGAGCTTGAATTCGAGCAACACTTGGCGAGTAATCCGGTTTTGGCGGATCCAGAATTCGGGTATTGGGCCTTAAAGGTACAGGCCCGGTTTCTAGCGGGCGACTTTGATTCTGCTATTCATGCCTCGGTAAAGGCCCACCAGCTTCTTTGGTCAGCACCATCGCTATTAGAACCGTCGGCATTTCGATTCTACAGTGCCCTTTCGTACACAGCAGCATGGGATTCTTCATTTCTCGACCAGAAGCAGCAGTACTTCGATGCAGCGCTAGATCACTACCGACAACTTGAAATCTGGTCGGAGAACTGCCCTGAGAATTTCGAAAACCGTACTGCTTTAGTGGGAGCAGAGATCGCCCGTCTCGAAGGCCGCTTGCTCGAAGCCGAAGAGCTTTATGAAAAGGCCATCCGCTCAGCGCACGCGAACGGCTTTGTTCACAACGAAGCCGTTGCAAATGAAGTCACAGCACGGTTCTACGCGGGGCGTGGGTTCGAGAAGATTGCACGTGCCTACTTGCGCGATGCCCGTTCCTGTTACCAGCGGTGGGGAGCCGACGGCAAGATTCGGCAGTTCGATAACGTCTATCCTCACTTGAGCAAGAACGAGGTAGCGGTCGGTCCCAGCAGCATCATCGGTGCCCCTGTTGAACAGCTGGATTTAGGGACGGTGATCAAAGTCTCGCAAGCCGTATCGGCCGAGATTGATCTCGATAAGCTAATCGATACGGTTATGCGCGCTGCGATTGAGCACGCGGGAGCTGCTCGAGGGTTGCTAATTTTGGTGCGAGGTGACGAGCGCCGAATCGAAGCCGAAGCCACGACCAGTGGCGACAAAGTTCTGGTACGACGGAAGGAAGCGGCCCGTAGTGCCTTGCCCCAATCGATCGTCAATTATGTTACACGGACACACGAGTTTGTAATCCTGGATGATGCCTCTAGCCAGAACCGATTTATGGCAGATACATATTTTTCTCAGCGTCATACCCGTTCGGTTCTCTGCTTGCCATTGATCACACAGGGTAAGCTCGTCGGCGTTCTTTACCTCGAAAATAATCTTGCGCCGAATGTGTTCACTTCCAACCGGGTCGCAGTACTTAAACTATTAGCATCACAGGCCGCCATTTCGTTGGAGAACACCCAGCTCTACACTGATCTCAGACAGCGTGAAGCTAAGATCCGGCGCCTGGTCGACGCCAATATTCTGGGAATCACGACCTGGAATGTCGAGGGCGCCATCCTCGCGTCCAATGAAGCCTTTCTCCGCACGGTGCAATACGATCATGAAGATGTCGCCGCGGGTCGCGTGCGCTGGAGGGACATGACACCTGCGGACTGGCGCGACCGCGTTGAGCGCGCCTTGGCAAAAGTAATGCAGACTGGGACCGTGCAGCCCTTTGAGTCAGAGTTGTTCCGGAAAGATGGCCGCCGCGTGCCGGTGCTCCTCGCCGGGGCTCTGTTCGAAGACGGTGGCCACGAGGGCGTTGCTTTCGCACTTGACTTAAGCGAACAAAAGCGCGTCGAGGCGGCATTGCGCCGGAGCGAGAGCTACCTTGCACAGGCGCAGCAACTCGCTCATGTAGGAAGTTGGGCATGGGAGATTCCTAGTAGGAACGCGCTCTACATATCAGAGGAATGGTATCGCATATACGGCTTCGATCCGAAAGAAGGTATGCCGACTTGGGAACGACGGCTGCAACATATCCATCCCGAAGACCGGCCCCTGTGGCAGGCGACGATTGACCGAGCAATCGCCGAAAAGTCGGATTATGACGTGGAGTTCCGGATTCTGCCTCCGCACTCTGCCCTTAAATACATTCATTCCGTCGGTCAGCCTGTCTTGGATTCGTCAGGGGAATTGGTGGAATTCGTTGGTGTTGCGATGGACGTAACGGAACGCAAGCGTGCCGGGGAAGCCCTTCGGTCCAGCCAAGCCTATTTGATGGAAGCGCAGAGGTTGACCCACACTGGCAGTTGTGCCATTGATGGCACAAGCCGCGAGATCCTGTACTGGTCTGAGGAAATGTTCCGACTTTTCGGGTTTGATCCACAACTGGGATTACCGATGTGGGACCAATGGCTACAGCGAATACACCCAGAAGACCGCGACAAGTTCAGCATGGCAGGTGATAGGACGTTTCTCGAGAAAGTGCATTGCGACGTTGAGTTCAGAACCTTGAAACCTGATGGAACAGTCAAGCATATTCACGGGATCGGCCATCCCGTTTTGAGTCCTAGCGGAGAGCTTGTTCAAGTGGTCGGCACGATGGTGGATGTTACGGAACGCAAGCATGCGGATGACGCGCGCGAGAGGCTGCGCCAGCTAGAGGCGGATCTCGCACACATCAACCGCGTGAGCACGATGGGTGAGTTGACAGCATCGCTGGCGCACGAAATCAAGCAGCCAATTGGGGCGGCCGTAACCAACGCGGAAGCGTGCGTTCTACTACTTAATCGCGATCAGCCCGACCTGCCGGAGGCGCAAGAAGCTGCCTTAGAAATGGTCCGAGACGCAAGGCATGCAGCCGATATCATCGACCGCGTCCGCTTGCTGTACCAGAAGGGCTCTCCACAACTGGACATAGTTGGCGTAAATGAACTCGTAAAAGAGATGGTCATAGTGCTGCACAATGAGGCGAAGCGACATTCCGTTGCCATCCGCACCGATCTTCCCGAAAGTCTCCCCGCGGTGCTGGCAGATCGAGTGCAATTGCAGCAGGCATTGATGAATCTCATGCTCAATGGCATTGAGGCGATGCGGGACGTAACCGGTGAACTCAGCATTAAGGTGCAGTTGGCGGAGGATGGTCAACTGCTCATCTCGGTCACCGACAATGGCGTGGGACTGCCCGCCGACAATGTAGACCAGATTTTCGACGCATTCTTCACCACGAAGGTTCAAGGTACAGGTCTGGGGCTGGCAATCACGCGGTCCATTATCTCGTCGCATGGCGGTCGCATCTGGGCGACGCCGAACTCCGGCCCAGGAGCAACGTTTCACTTTACGCTTCCAAATACAGTTGCAGTGGCCGCATGACCTCACCTGGAGATACAACACCTCGACGGGGTCAGTGTTCGTTATCAAATCTGTGCCATCCCCTAGTCCGCGCTTCGCCTCTTGTAATAGCTACGACTCTAGCCTTGACGGCACGAATGTAGTCTTCAGGAGCCAGCAAGACTTGCAGCCCCCTCGTCCCTGCACTTACTGAGATTACATCGCAGATTTCCGCAAGCTCATCGATGTATACCGGATAATTTTTCTTGCAGGCCAAAGCGGTAACTCCGCCGCGAATGTAACCGGTCGCGGCTTGCACTTCCTTCAAGGGAACCATTTCAATTTTGCGATTGAACCAACCGCATCCAATCTCTCTCAAGCCATCTCAGCCAAGGGCCATTCCCGCCTGTTCTTCTACAAATCCTTACGTTTCTCCTACACATTCTGACGGCATCGCGCGGCAAGCCCCGCTAATTTCAAGGTAACGGGATCGGTTGCAACGGTTCTGGTCCGGCCCGAGATCGCTTTGTCAAATCTCACCGAGGTGAACAATGAAGTCGTACGTCATCGGGATAGTCATATCGTGTTCAATCTTGGCCGCTTCCGTATCACTAGCGGCTGCACAAGACACTCAGCTTCCGCAGATTACGATGGTGGTCGCAGCGGGGAGTGATTTTCGGTGCAGACTCGAGAAGGGTCTGCGCATCATGAAGCCGGGCGAGATAATTACGGCAAAGCTGGTTGAACCGGTCTATGCCGGTACAACGATCGCTATCCCAGAGGGATCGACGATTAGAGGACGTATCTCATCGATTTCCGGTGCGCCCAGACACAAAGCGCAGCTCTTACGTGGTGATTTCACGCGCCCGCGAACCGCGCAGGTGACCTTCGACAAGGTCATTCTTCCCGACGGCACCCCGGTGCAGATTCACACTGACACAACCATTGGAGTCAGTGACGTGAAAACAGCCCGGTATCTTCCCAAATCTCAACGTCCCGGCGTCGGCGAGAAGATGAAAGATGCTGCCAAGCCTCTCTTTGAACCGAACAAATTGCAAAGATTGAGTCAAGCGGCCATCACGAGTTTGCCTTATCACCCCGAATACCTCGACCAGGGAACAGTCTTCGACGCAACACTCATCGATGCTGTTGGAACACCAGCGCTTGTCGATCAGGCTGAGACTCAGCCTCTGCACAGCGATAGCTACCTTCACATTCGTCTCTTAACACCTATGAACTCCGGAATGAGTGCCGATGGAGCGGCGATCGAAGCCGTGGTGCCCCGGCCCTACTACAACCAGGATCACGTCCTGCTCTACCCTGCAGGCACCAAGCTGGAGGGCACTCTGACCAAAGCTACTGCTGCAGGATGGATGAAAAAGAATGGTGAGCTCTTGTTTTCCTTTCATTCCGCGCAGACGCCCGATGGGACAACGACTGAAATGATCGCGACAGTCGCCGGCATCGAAGCGCCGGGCGGCCAACGGCTTGCTGTCGGTCAGGAAGGCCACATAAAGGCGACGACATCGACTTTTTCTCGCTTGCGAGCGCCCGTTTCGCTGATTGGTCCCTCAAGGGCTCTTGCTGATACCACGGTCGATAAGACTGCTTGGGCACGAGCGGGAGAAGGGAATAAAGGTTTCGGCTTACTTGGCGCGGGTGCTGCACAGGCATCGGCAACCACGGCGATTGGCTTCGGTTATTTCGGCGGAGCGATGAACGTATACGATGCTTTTTTTGCCAAGGGTTCGAACGTGGAACTGCCTGTCAATACTCCGGTATTCCTGCGCATTGAGGAAAAAGCGCGGCAATCAGGTGAGGCCGATCTTCAGCAGTAGCCGCGTCAGTCAATAGTCGCCGACGGGAGAATCGGTGCACCGCAAAGCACCACTTCGTTCTTCCAGTTCTCGAATAAGAACGCCGTGTTCCGAAAACGAAGTTTATGCATGGCAGTAGGAGCAGAAGTGACACAACAGTACGAGAAGGCACGATCAAAAGCATATGCCGGCAGTAGTGATTTCTGCCGCATTTATGGCGAACAGATGAGCAGTCTTTACCTGCTGTCCCTCCTGCTGACCGCAGATCCTCAGAAGGCCGAGCAATGTTTTCTCGCAGGGTTTGAGGATTCGGTGAGCAATAATTCCGTATTCAAAGAGAGAGCAGATTTGTGGGCCCGGCGCAGCATCATCCTCCAGGCAATCCGCTTGCTTTGCCCTCGGCCGAGCGACGAAAACGAATGGAATGAGTCAGGGCCTTCGTCGTTGATCGAAACGGCCCCCGCAGAGTTGCGGGCGCATTCCAACTTGGTCGGCATCGTCGGGCTGAATTCATTCGAGCGTTTTGTCTTCATCATGTCAATCCTGGAAAAGTATTCCGCCCAGGAGTGCTCCCTGCTGTTGGGCTGTTTTCGGCGGGACGTGTTGAACGCACGGACCGCTGCGATCCGACGTCTAGCCGGCATCGTTATTGCAACTGAAACAGAACCCGAGAGGGATGTCATCGCCTTTGCGGCGGTCAACTATGCAGTCGTTAGTGTCCCAACGCATTTCCCCAAAACGAAATGAACCTCTACACAGCCCTCCACTCGCAACCATACAAATTCTTACAAACGCCTCACGCTTCCTGACGGCACGCTCGTCATGACCTCGATACTTTGCAAACAGGAATACCTTTCCTGCTTGGAGAGTCATGACGAAAAAGTGCGCTAAAGTTGGACGTTTGTCCGGCATCCTGTTGGTTGCGGGTGCCATGTTTCCTGCTCACCCCTGCTTCGTAACCGCACAGGAGTTGGAAAGTCGATCCCCATCTATTTTGCATTCACGGGATAATTCTTCATTGGTGTCCGACCAGGCCAAAAAGCACACGCCCCCGACTGCTGATGCAGTAGTCGTCGCTCCTCCTGATGCCCCGATGCCGCAGGATCAGGCGCAAGACCCGCCTCCATCGTCGCCGACCGTCCCTGAAACACACCTGAATCAATTCCCCATTCTGTCTCCGGGGCTGACCAGAACTCCTCTTACAGTTCAAGATAAATTTCTTATCTACGCCCACAAAACCTTCGGCCCACCGGCCGTCATCCTGCCTGCCATTGGGGCGGGATTGGGAATGCTCAATCCACCGAGCAAATACCCCAAGGAATGGAAAGATGGCGCCGAAGCATTCGGCAGGAATTACGGTTACCGAGCGGCAGATCACACTTCCAGAAACACCGCACAATTTCTGACCGGCACCCTGCTGCACGAAGATCCCCGCTATCTGCGTTCGACCAGTGCCAATCCGGTTGCAAGGACCGTACATGCACTCGCCTTCACCCTCTTCGATAAGACGGATTCGGGAAGAACTACCTTCGCCGCAAGCAATGTCGGTTCGGCTGCTGCCGGTGGGTTCGTCGGGATGGGGATCCTTCCGGACGGCTACAACGACGTCACACACGCGGAGCAACACATGCTGAGCGAGTTCCTGCAGATTGGGATTGGGAACGTTCTTACTGAGTTCGAACCGCAATGGGGACCCTGGGCCAAAAAACTACGCATTCCGAAAATTCTCCCGGGTTGGTGGGTCCCGGAGCACCGCCCATAGCATCTCGTCCTTAGAGTCGTGGACTGGATTTCTTCGTCAGAATCTTGAAGGCATCAGCTCGATAGTTGCAATCGATCTTTACCATCGGGCGGTCACTGGGCCATGCTCTCTCGCTCCATGGGAAGGAGCGTCTAGGATGGCCATTGACTCCGAGCCGCAGCGGCTTGCAACTCGTCCAGCAAAACCAACTCTAGTGCTGTTTTACCTCGGAGTCGCATCGGGGTCATCACTTCGCTGAAGGTCGGTGAAGATTCTGATTCGGTCGCATTCGAGGGCCTCTCCACCGAGTCAATTCCGCCGGGAGAGCCGCGACAATCTCTCGGAACTCGACCTGAAATCCGAGACTCAACTCCATGCCCTATCGTGCAATGAACGCTGTTGGTTCAGCTATCATTGCGGAGAGTGCCGAACGCTCTGGTGTAATTAGGCGTAGCGGCTCCGGCTGTCTCACGCGCGTGGTATTTATCCATGGTCCAAGTTGCAAAACTGGAAGAAATGCTCCCAAAGCATGCGCGGCTGCTCATCGTGGACGACGATCCTGATCTATGTGAACTTGTGCGACGATATTTGGAAAGTGAGGGATTCGCGATATCAATCGTGCATAGCGGCGCTGAAGGCAGCCACGCGGGGACAAGCGGCAACTACGATTTGATCGTGCTGGATGTAATGTTGCCCGACATGAAGGGTTTTGACGTCCTGCGGGAATTGCGCTCGCGGGTGCGTACGCCGGTTCTGATGCTAACAGCCAAAGGCGACGAGTTTGATCGGGTCTTGGGCCTTCAAATGGGGGCGGACGACTATTTGGCAAAGCCCTTCAGCCCGCGCGAATTGATTGCGCGCATTGGGGCCATCCTCCGCAGATCGGGTTGGCAGGCGGAACAAGCCCAACCGCCACGGCCACTCGCCATCAAGTCCGGTGATTTGGAACTGGATTTGGCAGGCCATTCTGCATCGAAGTCGGGAAAATCCTTGCACTTGACCTCGGCGGAGTTCGATCTGCTGCACGCATTCTTGGACTCGCCCGGACAGGTGCTTTCTCGGGAAGCTTTGGCGGAGCGGGTCCTAGGCCGGAAATTTTCGCCCTTTGATCGGAGCATCGATCTTCACGTAAGCAATCTTCGTCAAAAGTTGGGTCCACAGACAAACGGCGCGGAAAGAATCCGGAGTGTACGGGGGGTTGGCTATGTGTACGCTTGGCCGCTCTGATCCGATGACTGACGCGGGTTGCCGTTTACGATTGTGCCGAATGAACCTCAGAGGTGGCAGATCGGCAGCATGATCTTAACTTCGAGGCCGATCGGATTCGCATTCGATGCGATGATTGTGCCGCGGTGTTGACGAATCGCCTCATGAGCAATCGCAAGGCCGAGGCCCGTGCCGTTGGTTGCCCTTGGATTGCCACCGGGTTCCTTTACGCGGAAGAATGGTTGGAAAATTTGTTGCAGTAACTCTTCGGGAACACCCCGACCGGAATCGCGGACTGAAATAACGGCCTGCGAAGACGGGCTCATTCCCTCCGTCTTCAAGATCACCTCTACCTCAGTCCCTGGCGGGGTGAACCTGATCGCGTTGCGAATCACATTCTCACAGGCGCTGCGCAAGGCCTGCTGATCGGCCTTCTCGACGACCATAACTCCTTCGGCTTGCAGCCTTACAGACTTGCCACAAGCGCGTGCCTCAAAATCGCCGTCAGCCACCACTTCCTGAACCAGTTGAGACAAGTCGACGTTGCTTCTCCCGTCGGACGATAAACCCGTTTCCAAACGCGCGAATGTCAAAAGCTGTCCCATGAGTGTATCTATCCGCTCGATATCGCGCTCCATCCGTTGCAACAATTCCTCGGACTCAGGTGGCGACTCCTTTCGTAAAAGAGTCAAAGACATAATCAATCGCGTGAGCGGGGAGCGCAGTTCGTGCGAGACGGTGCTCAGGAGATCCTTCTGGGAACGTACAAAGGCACTCATCCTTTCAACCATGGCATCAAAATCCGCCGCCAGAGCCGCCAGCTCGTCGTGTCGCTTGGATATCTCGACCGGGGCTCTCACACTCAGATCGCCTGCTGCTACCTTTCTCGCGGCAGATTGAATTCCCTGGATAGGTGCAACAATGTGGTACGTAAGCCAGAAACAGAAGAGTGTCACCATCAGTAAGACCACGCCGAAAAAGGGCAGCCCACCTCCGGGTGTAGTGTCGAGGAATTTCGTCAGCTGGAACGGAAGGCGGACGAGAAGAACGTAGGGATGCCCTAGGGGCGAAATGAATTTATAAGACGAGCTATGCGAGCGCAGCCCGTAGCGGGAAAGAATGCGCCCGTCACTTCGGGCGGAGCGTACTATCGAAAGGCTGTCGGAGGGAATGGGTCGGTACAAAACATCCTTGCCGTACCCATCGATCAGGTACAACTCAATCCCGGATTTTCCAACCAGCCCTCGGGCGAATTGCTCGAATCCTTGTGGACCTCCCGATTCATAGGCCTCTGCTGCCTCGTCTGCTACTCTCGGTGCGAACGACGCAGAGATGTCCGTAGATGGAACCAATCGAGTGCCAATGCGGCTAGCCAGAAAGATGGCGAAGAGCGCCAGAACGGTCAACCAAAACCACAGGAATACCTTGGTAAATAATCGTCTAATGGGCACTCTGGCATTCGGGCGACTGATGGAGGATGGAATCATTAAGGACTGGATACCGCCGCATCGCTTCTCTCAATAAGGGTATACAGCAATTCCACAGCACTCACCAGCCAGAATGCACGCTCCTTACAAATCCATACAAACGTGCGACATATGCTGTCGGCGCTGTCTCTTGTCGCGGAATAGCCTTTAATCATGGAAAGAATCGTGGGCTAAACGCGCTGAAAAATCGGTGACCTTTTTGCCACAAGGAGACGAACGGTGTTGAACATAACCATTGAAAGACCACATGACTTGGGCAGCCGCATCGGACAACTCTTTCAACGCCAGAAGGGCGATACGCGCCCGAATCTTCGAGTTACTGCGAACGGGGGAGGGGAAGCGCACGATTGAGTCCGTAGTCCACCGCCATCCGCACTCCGCCTCGAATTTGTATCGCCTCTCTCACGAAATAACTCACGAGAGAGAGAGAGAGAGAGAGAGTCAGAAACCGTGGGCAATCGTTGTGCCGTACCGTGAGTCCTTGCTTGCCCGCTCACGATCAAGATGGATCCACTGGCGGTCTTCCGTCGCTTCGGCGAATTGTTTAATCCGTTCCTGCGTAAGGATAAGCCAGTCTGTGACGCCAATTTCGCGGCCGATATATTCTTTCAATGACTTGACATCGTCCAGCGCCACCGGCGGCATCGAAGCTCTCCTTAAGAATCCTGCACTCCGGTCAAGTGCGCGGTGCTCGATCAATAGCCCTAATCGATGACGAGTCAGTGTTTCCCATTACGGCTGAGATTTTGTTGGAGAGAAGACTGCAATTCTCGGACGGTTAAACAGGCTTGCATAGCCGACAAAGACCTGGTGCGATGCGGGATCCACCACTAGAGTGTGTGCTCCGTAATGAGTAATTATCTGGTCCAATACCCGGTATGTGTCTGGGCCATCCTGTTGAACCACATCCAACTTCCCAGATTTTCCGGCGGCATAGATTCTGTGCAGGGTAGCATCGAATGCAACCGAGTCGGGTCCCCCTCCAATCTTCAAAGAGGTGATCACTTGATGCTTCTCCAGATCGAAGACCACCAGCGTGGCATTATGTGAACAGACGGCAAAGAGCCGTCTCTGTTCGGAGTCGATCGCCATTCCGGCCGGACCTTCGCAAGGAGCGATAGACCACTTTCCAATAATCGATCTCTGGGCCAGGTTGATGGCGGCGACCATGTTCGTGTCGTTAAGATTTTGATAGAGCAAACCAGTGTGAGCGTCCAACGCTGGGTATTCGGGCTTGGCCTCCAGGGCGATGGTTGCGACAGTGGTGCGAGTATCAGGATCGATCAGAGTTGCCAGATGCGCGTCGCCGTTGGCAACATACACAAGTTTGCTGGATGGGTCATAGAGTATGGCGTCTGCATCGTCCGCGACAGGGATGCGTTTGATTTGCCGAAGGCTGGTCGGGTCAAAGACGTCTATCGTATTCTCTTCGCCGCGCGTCACAAAGGCTACATTCTGGGACGGCATCAGCACCACACCGTGAACCGCGCCCCCTCCAGGTAACGTTGATATGTTGACGGTGGTGGTTTGCGTAGTTGGATCCAAGGTTACTTTGAACACGCTTCCGGAGGATTCGGATGTGACGAATAGGATGTGATCTCGTAGCGTTAGGTAATCGAGCACATTGAGCCGGCCGGTCCTCGGAAGCTCGATAAAACCCTGGAAGGTCATGAAGCGAGATCGACTCGGCGTTCCCACGTAGATCAGATATATCAGCACCAACGCGGCGACACCGATCACCACCAGCGCAACCCTCGCTGCTATCTTGAGTATTTTCTTCATGGATGGATCAAGCCTCTCCTCTTCTACGGCTGCTTTAAGATCAGAACCTTGAAGGTGTCCGGGATCACCGAAGGAAATCTGCTGCCCTCCGGTTTCGGTCCAAAGTTTGCCGATGAAAGATAGAGGGTGTGGGTCTTCATATCCATCGCCATCGTTCGCGCCCCAGGCTCGGTCTGCACCGTATCGAGCACCGAATACTTATCTTTCCCTTCCTGTCGAATTAATGTCAGGGTCGCATCTATGTTCGATGAAAAGGCCAGTTTGGTCGCGGGATCGTACAGAGCACCATCCGGGTGCACGCCGATCGGAAGGTTTGCGACGACCTTGCCGCTGTCGGCATCCACGACCACCATGGTCTTGTTACCGCAAGTGGAAAACAATCGCCGGTTCTCTCGGTCGAGCGCGAGGCCCGCGGGTTCCTCGCATGGAGCTAAGGGCCAATGCGCTTTAACGGTCAGGCTGCCAGTATCGATCTGAGCAATCTCGCTCTTGTCCTCGAGATTGACGTATACGTTACCTTTTCCATCGCTCACCGAGAACTCGGGCTTACCTCCGAGAGCGATGATCTTTTCAACTTTGGCACTTTTTGGGTTGATCACGGTCGCCTGGGAAATATCGCCGTTAAAAGCGAATACCCGTCCGGAGGGCGGATCGTAAACAATCGCATCCGGATCCTCACCAACCTCGATTCTGTCTTTGATCTTAAGAGTTTCTAGATCGAAGGAAACGACCTCAGTCGGGTACTTATGCGGATCCGTGCCGCTCCCACCGGTAGTGACGAACCCCAGGTTGACATCCGGGGCAATTGCAATGCCATGGCTGAATCCACCGACGGGGATGTTTCCGAGGATTTTGTGAGAATCAAGGTCGATTACCACTACTTCCGCATTGTGCGACACATACAAGCGGCGACTATCGGAATCGGCCAATAAATAATCCCAATGGCCCGTTCCTCCAATTGGAATAGACCCCGTGATTTTGTAGCGTTCAGCGTGAAGCAGCGGGGAAGACAGCCCGAACAAGAGTACGAGAAAGGAAAGGCAGCGACTCATTAAATCAGGTCTCCGAGAAGGTTCAGTAGATCCGAACAACGGTCAGCGTATCACAGGTGTATACACGATGTCACTTTACGATGCAAGACGACGAGCCGAGGCTGGAACCACGAAGAAACGCACGCAGCTAAAGATAAAAGAGCGCGGGCCGACGTCGCCAGTCCCTAGAGGGCTCCAAGCTTTTCGAGGGTGTAAGCCCGAACCCCTTCGATGTGGCGTTGCATTGCAGTCTTGGACTCATCGCCATCCCCTGCCAGCAGTGCTTCGACGATGGCCAGATGTTCCTCGCAAACTTTGATAGCGCGTTCTGGCACTCGGCGAATGGTAAGCAATTGCGTGCGCTTTCTAAAGTCTTCGATAATGGCGGCGAGCATGGGGTTGCCGCAGGCCTGCGCGATGAGGGAATGCAGATCGCGCCCCACTTCGCGAAGGTCTTCCGGCGCCGGATCTCCATCGTTTTTCATGCCGATTAACTTGGCCCGCAAAACTTTAAGATCACGAAGGGACACCTGGCCGGCCGCCCGCCGTGCCGCATCCCCTTCGAGCAGGATGCGGATTTGCCAGATGTGAAGAAGGTCCTCGATCGAGATCGCCCTTACCACGAGGGTACCGCTTCTCTGCCGCTCGAGAATCTTTTCGCCTTCCAGTCTCCGAATCGCTTCCCGCAGTGGTGTGCGGGAGATGTTGAGTTGCCGGGATAGGCGCGTTTCCAGGATCACATCGTTGGGGCTGAGTTCTCGCGAACGGAGCATGTCAACTACTCTCGCATACGCGACATCGGAGAGTGACCGGCCATCCTGGGGCTTGGTGGAGCGCTTTGCCGTGGTTGTCGATTTGGGGCTGTCGCGGCGAATTGGAAGCGGCTCCTCGATCAGCCTGCTTACGCTTGGGGTCTTGTTCCGCAAGATATCCTCCCGCTTACGCTGGCGTGAGTCCTGCGTTTCACGGCCATTTGAGCATTCACTATATCATTGGAGTTGCAATTCCACACCAGTTGTGGTATACACTATGGACTCAATAAGAGTACGGGACGTATACTATACTGCGGTATGGGAGTTGCAGCGAAAATAGAGCTTTGACACGGTGAACCAGCAACCACGATGTTGCGAAAAGAGGCCGGTCATGAATTCGACTCGAAGCAAGCGGCACTTTGTTCGAAGGGGTTTGTCGGCATTTCTTGTTTTTGCCGTTCTTGCAGCGCTCCCTGCACACGCTCAATTGGCGGGAGCAAACCTCTCCGGAGTTATTCTGGACTCCTCAGGCAGGTCTGTTCCTAATGCGATGATCTCCATCAAGAATGTAGCCACCGGCGTCTTCCGCGAAGTGCAATCGAATTCCGACGGTCTGTACTCGGCCCCGAATCTGTTGCCGGGTGATTACGACATCGAGGCCAGCGCCCCGAGCTTTTCTAAAACAATTGTGAAAGGTGTCACGCTGACGGTGGGTTCGGAAAGAGCTTTGAATCTGACCTTAAAAGTGGGCGAGGTCAATCTTGTGGTCGAAGTCACTGAAACCCCACCCTTGGTGGAATCGTCATCCTCCACACTGAGCGCCACGGTTGAGCGAAAGACGATCGTGGATCTTCCGCTAAACGGCCGCGACTGGACGCTCTTGGCGACGCTGCAACCGGGTGTGATCGCCGTGCGGGCCCAGGCAACGACTGGAAACAGTGCCAATCGTGGCAACCGCGGCTTTGGGAATCAACTTGCCGATAGCGGACACCGGCCGTATGAAAACACCTACCGGGTGGATGGCATCAACATCAACGACTACACCAACGGGGCGCCCGGCAGTGTTCTGGGCGTTACGCTGGGCGTTGACGCGATCCGCGAGTTCAACGTGGTTACCAGCAACTACACTGCGGAGTATGGGCGCACGTCAGGCGCGGTCATCAATTCAGTCACCCGATCCGGCACCAACAAGTTTCACGGCTCGTCGTATTTCTTTGACCGCGACAAGATCTTTGATGCCAGGAATTTCTTTGACCCAGTCACGAAGCCCCCCTTTCGCCGGATTCAGTTCGGCGCTTCAGCTGGCGGGCCGATCGTCAAGGACAAGACCTTTATCTTTGGCGATTACGAAGGCATTCGTGAAAACCAGAGTTTGTCGCAGAGCGACAGCGTGCCGTCGCAGAACGCGCGCAACGGACAGCTATCTACCGGTCCCATCACGGTTGACCCGGCAGTCAAGCCCGCTCTTGCCCTGTGGCCCCTGCCGAATGCCGGCCTGTCGACCAATGGCGATACGGGTACGTTCCTCACGTCAGCGCTCAAAGTCAGCACTGAGAACTACTTCACGGTGAAAGTGGATCATCAGATCTCAGCCAACGACAGCCTCAATGGCACCTACTTCTTCGACACTGCTCCTCAACTGATTCCCGATGGGCTCGACAACATAATCAATCAGGTATTCGCCCGTCGACAAATGATTAGCCTCTCGGAGACTCACGCCTTCAGTCCTTCCGTGGTAAATATTGCCAGGCTTGGCTTTAATCGGTCCCAGGGCAAAGTAAGCCAGCCTTTTAAGGCCATTAATCCCGCCGCTGCGGATACGAGTCTGGGGACAGTTGCCGGACAGACTTCGGCATTTCTCATCGTCAATGGCATTACGAGCGCCGGAGGGCTAGGCAGCTTTGCTGGCTTTACCCACACCCTCAACTCCATACAGGCGTATGACGATATTGTGGTTGCAAGGGGCAATCACAATCTGAAATTCGGCGTGGCCTTTGAGCGCGTGCAGAGTAATGAGAAACCGCGTCCGAGAGTCAATGGGACTTTCATTTTCACGAATCTGTCGAGCTTTCTAACCAACAATCCTTTTTTCTTTGCGTTTGCAGGCTCGTCGACGGGAGTCGAGGCAGGAGTACGCAACGATATTATCGGAGGCTACGCCCAGGACGACTGGCGGGTGCGTCCCAATCTGACCATCAACCTTGGTCTCCGCTACGAAATAATGACCCTGCCCACCGAGGTACATAACCTCTTCGGATCGACCCCGAGCCTGTATGGCGGCCTTCCGGACCCGCGTAAAAACTATTGGATCTCGAATCCGACACTGCACAATTTCGATCCTCGGGTCGGTTTCTCCTGGGACCCATTCGGGGACGGCAAAATGGCCGTCAGAGGCGGATTTGGGGTCTTCTCCGTCTTGCCCCTTCCATTCAATTGGTTGGGAGAAAGCACCCTGGGGCTGCCTTTTTCCCAGGTAGTCGACGCGATTCTACCGGGACAGGGGACGTTTCCAAAAGGAGTGCTCAACGTCGTCTCGTTCGATCCCTCCCAGTCACAGGTCACGTTTGCGGAACCGCACCCCAACCGCACCTACGCCATGAACTGGAATTTCAACATACAGCGTCAGCTCAATGAGCATGTATTCGCTGCGATCGGCTACGTGGGCTCCCACACTGTGCATCAATCTTTCGCGGCTGGTGACCACAATCAAGTCGCTCCTCCGCAGGTGCAAACGGTCGATGGGATTCTGGTGTGGCCGATGAGTGGGGGGACCCTGGCGAATCCAATGGTAGGCCCCACTTACGCAGTGTTCTATGACGGAAGCACAAAATACAACGGCCTGCAAACGCAGCTGAGATTAACCGGTCTGCACGGAGCTCAAGGCCAGGTCTCCTATACCTGGAGCAAGTGTCTGGATTTCGGGTCCTCCGGCGGCCTTGGCGACGCTTACACGAATTCGATTTCGTCGTTGATTTACTTTAACAAACCGGGCAGACGCGGCGTTTGTGACTTCGATATACGCCATAATCTCTCCGTGAATGCCATTTATGATCTGCCAAGTCCGAAAGCACATCCAGTCCTAAACTTGATTGCGGGTGGCTGGCAGATCGGGGGAATTGTAAGTGCCAGCGCGGGAGTGCCCTTTACGCTCGGTTTGGCAGGAGACCCTCTCGGCCAGGGTAGTTCAGATCCTTTCGACTTCCCGAGTCGCGTTGCCGGCTGCAATCCCTACAATCCGAACTTCAAGCAGAGCGGGGCGTCTTACATCAATCCCAACTGTTTTACTTACCCGAGTGTATCGGTGAATTCGCCGATCGCACCGCTGTGTAATAACGCCGGACAAGCTGATATGAACGGACAACGCTTGTGTCTGAACATTTTTGGGAACAATGGACGCAACACGTTGGTTGGTCCAAAGCTCGTGAACGTAGACTTTGCGGCGCTGAAGAATATACGGATTTCAGAAACGGTTGGCCTGCAATTGCGTTTTGAATTCTTCAATATTCTGAACCACGCAAACTTTCAGGCGCCCGTAGATAATCTGCAATTCAATGGAATTGGCGTATTTAACGCCGTAGATCCCGGTAGTGCCGGCATTATCGATTCCACCACAACTCCGCCGCGCCAAATCCAGTTTGGGGCCAAGATCATATGGTAGAAGCAGGTGTCTGGGTGAGGAGTGGAGCGTCCGAAGAAGTTCCACGCCGGGACGCCCGGGGCTGAACCGTGTCACACGAAAGAAAGGGCTAGAGATGGAGGAAATCAGATTCATTGCCGCAATTGGCGCTGTCGGCGGTGGCATACACGGGGAAAGCCTCGACGAAGCGATGGCGCAGAAACCCCATTTCATCGCGGCAGACGCAGGAACCACCGATGCGGGACCCTATTCGTTGGGATCCGGGAAATCGGCATTCCCACGCGAGATGATCAAACAGGATCTGGCCCTGATGCTGCGCGCCGGCAAACGAGCCGGAATTCCGGTACTCATCGGATCGGCGGGCACGGCTGGCGGAGACGCACACGTCAACTGGACGTTGGACATCGCTCGAGAGGTGGCTAGAGAGAATGACCTGACTATCCGCACCGCAGTGATTTATTCGGAGCAGGACAAGTCTTATCTCAAGACTCTGCTGCGAGAAAATCGGATCCGCCCTCTGGAGCCTGCCCCGCTCGTCGATGAAGCGACGATCGATCGTAGTGTCCGGATCGTCGGTATGATGGGCGTCGAGCCACTGCAACGCGCCCTGGAAGGAGGTGCTGACTTCGTCCTTGCCGGACGCTGCAGCGATTCTGCCTTGTACGCTGCCCTTCCAATCCTGCGCGGCTTTCCGGCCGGGCTTGCCTGGCATGCAGGCAAAGTTTCGGAATGCGGAACCATGGCTGCCGAGACTATGGGCAAAGGCGTTATATTCGGTACCATCCGTCGCGACCACTTCATAGTCCGTCCCTACGGGCCTGGACTTCGATGCACGCCGCAAAGTATCGCTGCACACACCCTGTATGAAAACGCCGATCCCTATCTTCATAAAGAATCGTCAGGAACACTCGACCTGAGCGATTCGACCTTCGAGGCTATGGACGACGTAAGTGTACGTGTCGCAGGGAGTGCTCTAATCCCTTCGGAAGCGTATTCCGTAAAGCTTGAGGGCGCAGAACTTGTCGGCTATCAATCTATTATCGTCGGCGGCATACGCGATGCCATTTTGATCAAGCAGCTTGATAGCTGGTTAGCCGGGGTCCGGGAAAGAATAGAGAGCGGTATCGAAAAGATATTCGGAGACAAGCTATCGAAGAGCCAATATCACCTAGAATTCCATATCTACGGACGAGATGCGGTGATGGGGAGATTGGAGCCGGAGCGCGAATCTCTTCCAAAAGAGATTGGCTTGGTTCTCGAGGCGACAGCCCCAACGCAGGAAATCGCTACTACCATTGCGTTGGTGAGCCGGCAACCCCTCCTGCACCATCCAGTGCCAGAATGGAAAGGGTCCATAACAACCTTCGCATGTCTTCACAATCCGGCACATATCGATCGGGGGCCGGTGTATCGCTTCAACTTCCATCATGTCGCCCTCCCACACAACCAGGAAGAAATGTTTCGCACTGAATTTATCGATATTGGAAATCCTGTTTATGAAACTAGCGCAGCTCTCTAGCCTTATTCGCAGCAAGAACGCAGGCCCGTTTGTGCTGACGTTCGACATTATGTTCCCCGATGAACAAAGCTATTTACGAGTGAAACGTTCGGGCGTGCTCAATGCTGCTTTGTTCGCGAACCTCTATCATTGCCAACCGGAAACTGTCCGCTTCTTTGAATGCGATAACGCGCGGGCGTTCAAGTTCAGCATTCCCCGCGTGATTTTTCAGGGCGACCTTGGCGACGGGGATCTGCATGGAGGTCAGCAGTTCATGCCTCTGGTTGACATCGAAGTGCCTTAGATGAAAGATCCGAAATGAAAGATCGGACGTGATACAAAAGGCACCGGCCATGTCAGGAGGGGCATGGATAGCAGCAGGACAACACCGATTCTGCAAACAACCGAGATGTCGAAGGCGAGCGCCGCAATGGTCAGCGCACGCCTCGACCGGCTGCCCGCGACCCCTTACATCTGGAAACTGATCGTCCTGTTGTCCCTCGGTGGCTTCTTCGAGGTTTACGACGTGGCGCTTACCGCGTCGATTAGTCCCGGGCTGATCCGCGCCGGTATCTTTCATGCCGGAATGAAAGGCTTGTTCGGTTTGACCGATCAGGCTACCTTCGCCGCGGCAACATTTTTCGGTTTGTTTATCGGGACCATTGCCTTTGCCTCGGTCGCAGATCGCTTCGGCCGGCGGGCTATCTTTACGATGTCGCTCCTATGGTATGCCGCTGCCACAATCATCATGGCGTTGCAAAACAACGCCGTTATGATAGATGTGTGGCGGTTCATTGGCAGTATTGGAATCGGCGTGGAGCTGGTTACCATTGACAGCTATATCGCGGAACTGGTCCCAAAACAGATTCGGGGCAGGGCGTTCGCAGTGAACCACACCGTTCAACTTACGGCGGTGCCAATCGTCGCGCTTCTGAGCTGGCAGTTGCTTCCCCTCAAACCGCTGGGATTGGATGGCTGGCGCTGGGTTGCTCTGGGTCCCGCTCTCGGCGCGATTTTCGTCTGGTGGATTCGGCGGACTGTCCCAGAATCTCCTCGCTGGCTTGCAACCAAAGGCAGGATTCGTGAAGCCGAACAGGTCACGTCGATGATTGAGGCGCATGTCGCGCCTGAGGCAAAAGGCGAACTTTCGGAGCCCCTACCAATCGCTGCAGCCACGGCTGGCAAAGCTACGTTATCTGAGATTCTTCGCCCTCCTTACGCTCGACGTACCATCATGCTTATTTTGTTGAATTTCTTTCAGGCAATCGGATTCTTCGGTTTCAACAATTGGACGCCCGCTTTGATGGAGGCCCGCGGAGCCAGCTTTGTGAAGAGCCTGCAATACAGCTTCTTTATTGCCACTCTCTTTCCGGTCACTCCATTGTTTATCGCTCTCATTGCCGACCGCATCGAACGCAAATGGCAGGTCATGATTGCCTCGATCTGCGTTGCGGGATTCGGCCTGGCATTCTCACAGCAGCTCACGACGGCGAGGTTGCTGGCGTTCGGAGGATTGCTGGCCGTTTCCACCATCCTGCTTTCCTATGCTTTTCATGCTTACATGTCTGAGGTTTATCCGACGCGCGTGCGCGCGCGGGCGGTTGGTTTTGTCTACTCTTTTAGCCGCCTCTCCACTGTCTTCAGCAGCTTCATGATCGCGTTCTTCCTTCAGAGGTTTGGAACGATCGGCGTCTTTGCTTTTATCGCATCCGCGATGTTCATGGTGGTGCTCTCGGTCGGCATTCTGGGAACGCGCACCCGCGGGCAGGCTCTGGAGGAGATTGCGCAATAGTTGCGTCAAAAAAGAATTCCGCCACAAACAGTATGAGGGTGAAGAACCGGGTCCTGCTCGAATCGCTTCTGGCAGATATTTTCCGCATAGAAATGATGGAGGATTGGCGAGCCAAGCTTCATGCCGCCGGAATCCCAGCGTGGCCAATACCCCGTATCGAGGAGGTTTGTGACGATCCACAGTGCGCAGTGCGTGAGATTTCCGTATACGACGGATCTTGTGTTGCCCCCAGGCGCGATCATGCTCCAAAACAGCGCGAACTGAACTGACATCCAACCTCAGCATGAGTTCGATTTCCTGGGGGGCACTCGAGGGGGCACCAAGAGTTCTGCTCCGTACCTATCAATACCCTATCCGGTGATTTCCAGTAATCCCAGATTCCGGCGAAGGCGAACAGCGAGTCGTCTTTCATCCCGAAGTGAAAGGGCTGTTTCGCGCGGAATCAGTGGCTAACACGCGAGGTGCCTCGAACCCAACCGTTGAGTCCGCTATACCTCGTTGTCTGTCGGCGATCCGTCCGTACTCCCGTTTAGCACTTCCTACAAGCTGGTTTCTAGCCATTCAATAGATTGGGCCGGTATAGCAACAAGGGTGTTTAAACTAAGCCGCTAGCGGATGCTCAGGTCAACGTAGTGGGCGAAGCTGGAGAGCGCTACTTGGTCGTTGCCGGGTATGTAGAAACCAAACTTGCCGAGGCTGAGATTGGCGCCGGGCTGCGTCCAGCGATCCAGGACGGTCACACTGTCACCGTGCTTGATCTGGTGAACGAGCTCCGTGGGGCTAACCCGGATGATGACCTTGCGGAAGCTTTTCTTGTCGCCTTTATCGGGAACTATAATCTCGTTCGTTTTCTCGCCGTTGCGAATTACAGTGCGGTAGAAGTTCTTGTCGTCCATTTGGAAGAGGACGTAGTTTTTGGGGTCTTTGTAGTTGAGCACCCATTGCAAGAGGCGACCCTTGGCAGGCATCGCGGAAAAAACAAATGTGCCCGAGGCGGGAGCGACTCCGTATAGGACGAAATCTCCCCCTTTGCGAACGAAAGAATCTCTCTCACTCTTCCAGTCGCCTGGATCATCCCACTTCGACATACCGCTCGGGGAGAGAGACAAATCCAAAGTCTTGGATTGACCGGCCAGGACTTCGAGCGTGGACGAGCGCGTGAACTTTTCGGCGGTCCGCGCAGTCAGAGTGTAGGTGCCGGGGGCAAGATTGAGCGGGACACCACTGCTTACCATTTTCAGAAAATTACCTTTCACGATGGCAACGTAGGCGTCGGCAGGCGCGAAGGTAATCTTCAATTCGCCGGGAGCGGCTTCCAACGCGGCATCCGCGGCAGCGAGAAATATGGTTCCCCCCGCATCGAAGTGCTGCTTGAACTGCCGGGGTTTGAATCGCTCTTTGCGCAGTTCGACCGTGTGGTCTCCGGGATTAACGGTGGAGACGGAGAGCGTGCCATCGGCCTGAATGGTACCGACGAGATTTTGATCGACGAGAACCGTGGTTCCGGGAGCGCCGCCCTGGATGGTCAGCGAGGCGAGGCGTGGCTGCGGTTGAGGCTGCGGTTGCGGGTTCCGCGGTTGCGGGTTCAGATTAAAGACAAGCCTGGCCTGTTCGCCCTTGCGAATGCGGATTTTTTGCAGGGGAGGATCCTGGAAGCCGCTCTTGGAGACTTGCACAACGTAGTCTTTGAGCTCGAGATTCGGCAGGCGCAACTGGCCGGATCGAGTCAATTGCGGTTGAAGTTTTCCGTTGAGAAAGACTTTGGCGTCGTCTTGACCAGCAGCAACGAGGAGCGTGCCCAGATTGTGACCGGACTCGGCGGGCGGCTCATCATCGAGCGTGACTTTTCCGGCGGCGGTGTCGGTAGAAATGTGCGCAGGCAAAGATGGGGCGGGAGTCGATTGTGCGGGGGCGGAGACGGTGGGAGAGGGCAGATCGGGGACGGAGACTGCCGGAGCCGAGACGGTGGGAGCGGGTAATAGGGTCTTCGCTACCGGCGGAGCGTAATGTTCTCGTGTGAAGAAGAAGGTCGCTGCAACAAGGATAATCGCGGCGGCAGAGACCAGGATCAGAGTTGTGGAGTTCGACGTTGTGGGCTGTTTCGGCTGGGATGATGAGGAGGTGACTCTGGCCGCCGGTGCGGAAGGCTCGGCGGGGGAAACGGGGGCGGCTTGTGGCGGGGGGAGTTGCGGCTCTGGCGGAGTGGTCGGAACTTTGCCCGGCAGCACAATGCTGGGCGGAACCTCGCTGAGCGGAACAATGGAGGTCGGAACGCTCTGGGGTGGGACCGGGCCTGGCGTAGTCTGGCTTGGCGGAATCTGGCGGGTAGCGTCGCGGGAAGCCTCCAGAGCGCTGGGGCGCGGGACATGAAGAATTACGGTCGCGCCTTTGCCGCGCGGCGAGGCGCTGGAATTCTCCTGGGAGACTAATCCCAAGCGCAGGAGCAGGGCATTGGCGATGGACAAGATTTCGCCATCCGTCCAGTGCCTGGCGGCCACCGTTTGTATACGCACGGCTAAAGCTTGTTTTGCAGCAACGTCGGTGGCCCCATCGATTTCGTGCTGCAGTCGCCGTAGGTCTTCCAAGTCGCCGCGGCGGGCCTGGCGCCGCCGAGCATCCTGGTCGCGCTGGACTTCATCCTGGATCAGCAGCAACTTGGGATCGTGGGGATGAACCGCTAATCCCTCTGCAACCCAGGCCAAGGTTGCAAACAGATCACCCGAGGCCTGGAGCTTGCGCGCTCGCGAAACCCAGTCCTCGACAGAGCTTGTTTCTTTCCTGGAAACGATCAGGCTGAGGATGCTTTTGGCCGTGGGATGTGTAGGGTTCAAGACGAGCGCCTGATTGGTCAGCGTCTCGGCTTCCAGCCAATCGGTTTCTACAACCGAATGCGCCTGCTCGACGAGGGCATTGGCCAGGATGGTGCGGGCGAGAGAATTGTTTTTATCCAGTTCGTAGGCTTGGCGCAGCAACTGAATGGCTTCAGGGGACTTCTGCTGCGCGAACAGTTCCTGGCTTTCGGTGATGAGACGGTGGGCTTCGGCATTGCGCTTGACGCCATCCTGGGCGCGCTTCTCCAATTCGGAGAGATCCGTATCGTTGTCATTGGGGAATTCGGCGGCTGTGCCTCGCAACAAATCCAGGGCGCGAGAGTAGTCGCCCGAATGCAGGCAGACGTTGATCTGCTCAACAAGCCGCTTTTTGGACTCGGTGCCGGTTTGGTGGTTGCGTTGTCGCTCCAAATGCTCTCCTCGAAGGTCAAACCTGGCGCACGACCGTTTCGTCGGCGCGGTAGACGAGGTCCCTGACGCTCTGTCCTGGGACTTGTCGGACCTCGTAACAGCATGCCAATCCTCTGTGTGAAGAAGGGATTGACTCGGCGCACTCCGCTGTGAGGGGGCCTCAAAAATCTTACTCGATTGGGCGGAAAAGACTAGTGTCCTGGCAGTTGCGTCGTTGCCCGTGCCCCCTTATTACGAAAAGCTTTCAATTCTTCGCGTATCTCATGGACTCGGATTTTCGTCTTATCGTGCACATCTCGGAGAGTAGGCCATAAGTCGGCTTCGCGGAGATCGCCCTGAATTCGGCTGTTAGCAGGGCTGGCGTTTGTCACGCGCGAGCCGAGGGCGCAAGTTGGTGGCGAGAAAAGCGGGGCCCTGTGCAGCTTTCGACCGGCGGCGTTATACTCTGCCGACTCTCAAGCGTGGTCTGGAGGAGGCGAGTATGCGCAAGGGACTGGCGTTGATTCTTTTGAGTTGCGTTCTCTGCGTGGCGGCCACGGCACAACACCCAGCGTTCACTGTGGGAACCGCGACAGCAGTCACCGGGCAGACGGTTACCGGATTCATCGAAGTTTCGGCGGCGAGCGACGCGGGCACGAATATCCCGGTTGCCGTAATTCGCGGCCCGAGGCCCGGGCCGACTCTCGCCCTGGTGGCCGGCGCGCATGGAACCGAGTATGCGTCGATCATTGCGCTCGAAGAGCTGATACAGGAACTCAATCCCGCGGATATTTCCGGGACGGTCATCATCGTCCCGTTGGTGAACATCGCGTCATTTGAACAGATGGTGCCGCATGTGAACCCGGTGGACGGCAAGAGCATGAACCGGTTCTATCCGGGCAATCCCAACGGAACGCAGACCGAGCGCGCGTCGTGGGCGATGACGAAGCAGGTCGTGGAACAATCCGACTACCTGATTGACCTGCACGGCGGCGATCTCGACGAAAGCCTGCGGCCGTATTCCTACTGGGCGCCGACCGGGAACGCGCAGCAGGATGCTGTCTCGCGCGCCATGGTGCTGGCCTTCGGTCTGGACACGATCATCCTCTCAACCGATCGCCCTCGCGATCCGAACACCGCTCGCTATCTGGAGACCAACGCCAGCCTGCGGGGGAAACCGTCCCTCACAGCTGAGGCGGGCCATGCTGGCACCGTAGAACCGGAAGACGTGACGGCGCTGATCAACGGCTGCCTGAACGTGATGCGCTACCTGAAGATGCTGCAAGGCAATGCGCCTCCCGTGCAGAACCCAGTGTGGATCGAGCGCATTGCCAGCGTCACCAGCGAAACCGGCGGCGTTTTCTATCCCATGGTCAAGCGCGGCTGGTACGTGCAACAGGGCATGAAAATCGGCTACGTCACCGATCTGTTCGGCAAGACGGTGTGGGAAGCGCGTGCGCCGTCGAGCGGCGTGATCCTGTATGTCTGCGCCGTGCCTTCGATGAAGAAAGGTGAGACGGTAGCAAACATCGGCGTGGTCGCCGGCAAGGCGCCATAGAAGGCGGCTACCGATTCGGTGATACACGATCTTGTCCCTTATTCGCCGGCTGTTTGAGTCACAAGGCGGTTCCGTTCTGGTGGATGATTGCGACGTTCGATCCCTGGACCTGGGGTGGCTACGGCGGCGGATTGGATTTGTATGGCAGGATGCGCCTGTGTTATCCGGAACGTTAGCGGAGAACATCCGCTACGGCCGGCTTGAAGCTTCGGATGACGAGGTCACATCAGCGGCTGCTGCAGCTGGTTTGGCGGAGATGCTGGAAAGACTTCCTGACGGTCTGCGAACCGAAGTCGGTGACCGGGGTGTACGAGTGTCGACCGGCGAGCGATTGAGGATGGCACTGGCTCGCGCGATCTTAAAAAGGCCAAGGATTCTTCTGCTGGATGAGCCGACGGCTTCGCTTGATGGTCCAACCGAGCGCAGAGTATTGCAAACGATCCTCCAGTTGCCCCTCACCGTAATCATCGTGAGTCATCGGCCGGCCCCCTTGAATACGTGCACCGAGTGATCGAGATTTCAGACTCGGAAAGCGTTCCGTCAAATGCAGAAGAACTGACCAGTGCTGGCGCCAGTCGGCTCAGCGTCGTCTGATCAAACTCTGTGGAGCTTGCCTTAATTTGGCGTTTGCCCTATTGCGAGCGCTGCGATCCACAGCGGCCGGTGGCCACGACGGTATCCATCGCTCCCTACTCCGAAATAACGGGAGCCACGTTCGCCCCCGAGTCATCTGATCAGCGCCCCGGGCGCAGCGTGGATCAGAATTCGTATCGCAGCGCGAATTGCATCACGCGCGGCTGGGTCAGCAGGCTCGTGTAGGCTCCGAAACTGTTTGGCGACTGGGTAAGCGAAGTGAGCAGAGACGATCCAACACCCTGGGCGTTGAAGCGGGTGAGGTTCGGCACGTTAAATACTTCCCAGCGAAATTCCAGCCTGTGATTCTCGGCATAAGGCATCTTCCAGCGTTTGACGAGGCTCATGTCCAAACCTGCGAAGCCGTCCCCGCGGAGAACATTGCGCGATCCGACCCCGCCCGGGAGAGGCAAAGTGAAATCGTTTTGCGCGGCAGCGGGATCGGCGAACGCGTTCACACTGCCGTTCCCCTTGAACGTGCCGGTTCTTGGCTTGGAAGTCATCTGAGTGATGGCAGTCAAGAACCAATCCGTCGGCCAGCGCTGGCCACCATCCACGCTGAAGGGGAATCCGCTGGTCCAGCGGGCCACGCCGGAGAGTTGCCAGCCGCCGATAAAAGCGTCCACCACGCCGCTGTCATTGGCGGCGAAGGAGCGCCCTCTGCCGAAGGGCAAATCGGCAATCCAGTTGAGGTTGATTTGGTGGGTAAGATCAAAATCGGAGGGAGCGCGGGCCAGGTTCGGGGAAAAGGCATTTGCAAGGCGGCTTCCGACGAGGCCGATGTTGGTATAGCCGTATACCGCAAATCCTACGCGCGATGCCGCAGAAGTGATATCGAGTGACTTCGAAAAGGTATAGTTCAGGTCGAACTGAAGGCCGTGGCTGAACTGCTTTTTCAGGTTGGCCTGCAGCGCTGGTAGCTTGAACTGCCAATCGAGCTCCAGCCGTACATGGAGAAGGCCTGGTTATTGAGGAACTGGCCGAGTTGGTTGTTGAAGAAGTAGGATCCGGAGCCGATGTTGTCGCCGATGCCTCCGTAGGAATCGATATCGGCTATGCCGACGATCTCGTCGCCAATCACCGACAGTCCCGGGTTGTAGTACATATTGAAGACTTCCTGGATGAGGCTGTCTTTAGGATTGGGAGTGGGAGTGAATCCGGTGCCAAAAGTATCGGAGTAGTAAGAGGCGCCCGGCCGCAGCGGCGGGAGCATGTCGATCCAGTACTGCGCCGTTGGTCCGAGTGCCGCCGCACTCACCTGAGAGAGGTTTGAGGGCTGACCCGCACAGGGTCCGCTGGTCGGGGAGGAAGTGGTGATCACAGCCTGGTAAAAGTTCGGCGTTCCGCCCAGACCACAGGCCATGTTGGCCGTGGCGAAGTTCCGCGCCATGTTCGACAGGGCCGACGCCGCCCCGTAGTAATCAATACCAGTCTTCGGATCGACAATATCCAGGGGCTGAGTCAGGTCGCGCTGTGTGAGCAGGTCGCGGCCGAAACGTCCAACGTAAGAGAGTTGCACCGAGAACCGGCCGGGCAACTCGCGTCCCACGGAAAAATCAACTGTGTAGGCGTGAGGCGTCTTCAACCGGTCATCGGTTCCCCACAAATTGGCCTGAGCGTTGGTCGCGGGTATCTGAGGCCAAGGGGGGTTGCTCATGGGCGCTGGCAGGTAAAATTGTACCCCATTGATATTTGTCTGCGGGATGTTATGGATGCCCGTAATCCGCGGCAAGTCTTCGGCACTAGTCACGCCAAAGGTGCAGCAGGCGTTCTGAATGGTCGTAGACAAACCCGCCGCGCCAACCTGATCGAAGCTGTTCAACAGTGCGAATCCCGCTCGGTCGTAGACGCGGCTGAGTCCAACCCGAATGACAGTTTTATCGTTGTCTCCCACGATCTTTTTGAGAAAGCCTTCGCCGGAGACGCGCGGCGAATATGCAATGGAGATTCGAGGAGACCAATCCGTCTTTTCGAGAGAATAGAAACCGGGTCCTTTGCCCAGGTTGAACTGGATCGGCAGCTCGGCGCCGTAGCCGATGCCGTTAAGCATATTCTGCACATTCTTATTGAACTGAGTGCCCAGTCCGAAGGTTGGATAAGTCTGGAAGCCGTTTGTCTCCCAGGGCGGTGGAAAGAATGACCAGCGCACTCCGTAAGTCAGGGTGATGTTGGGTTTGATTCGCCAAGTGTCCTGCCCATAGAACTCATACCAGTCGAGGCCATAGTGCCGGTTGAGAGGCGCTCCCTGCTGTTGCGCAACGCCGTTCTTGTCGAGGTTGTAATTGGCAACCACGTCCGAAATCATGCCGTAAAAGCCCAGCAGTGGACGGTCATATTGTGTCGCCGTCACCGGTTCCGGCGCGGTCCCGGGAGGACTTCCCGGAATGTTCAGATTCGGGTGGCCGCCCGCGTTCAATGGATCCAATGTGCTGGTGGTTCCGGCGAAGCCGATGGGCGACGTCCAGTTTGTGGTTCCGAGCCCAATAGTATTCGAATGCAGATAGCTCTGGCGCGGATCGCGCGCGATTCCAACTAAACCGCCGAATTGAAATGTGTGTGGGCCGTGAGTCAAAGTGAAGTCGTCGACGAAATTGTGCAGCGGGACCTGGAAATTGTGGCTGAAGGTAACGCCCTGATCGAGGCCTAGGAATTCGTTCCACTGCTGATCGGTGTTGCCGATGATTCCGAAACTCTGGCGTGTGAAACCGTAATGGAACGAGTTCGTCTTGGTCGGACCTAGAACCGCGATGTAGCCGACGACGAAGCCTTTGCTGTGATCCAGCGTCGTTTGTTCGGGAATATCTCCAGGCAGGAAAGGAGCGCCGGGATTGCGCAAATCCTGGCCCGCTGCACGCGCGAACAGGCTGTGCTTGCCATCTGTGGTGAGACGGTAGTCGAGGCGTCCAATGGCTACGTCATTATCCAGACTGGTGCGCGCGCGGAAAACGAACCCTGCGTAGTTCAGACCATCCCCGGCGAAAGGATCATTGGTCACCGTGTTCCCAGTGCAGAACGTTTTGTCGAGATAGCCGGTGTGGCCCACCAAGTCGAGCATATTGGGGTCGATTCCGATTCCTTGTGGATCGAGATTCATCAGGTCGGAGGGATGCATTACGGTAGTCCCGCCATTCACGTTCGCATATTGGAAAATGCCCTGACACATCGATGGAGTGGGAATGACGCGCTCCGCCCGCTGCTGCTCGCGTTCGCGCGTACCTTCGTAGTTGGCAAAGAAAAACAGCCGGTCCTTCTGAATCGGCCCGCCCACCGACACGCCGAAAATATTGCGGTTTAACTGCAATGGCTTATTCGGCAGCCCTATATTCAACTCCGATTGCTTGACCAGGTAGTCATTGGCGCTGGTGATGGTGTTGCGCAGGTATTCATAGAGCGACCCGTGAAAAGCGTTGGTGCCGCTTTTTGTTACCAGCGCCACTTGCGCGCCCGAACCCTGTCCCTGATCTGCCCCGTAGTTTGTGGTCGTCACTCGAAATTCCTGAACCGAGTCCTGCGTCACGGGCAATACGGAGGTAAATGCATAGCCATTCGACTGATCGTTTACATCGACTCCGTCCAGCGTGACATTACTCTGATCGCTTCGCGATCCATTGACTGCACCATTTCGTGTGTCTTGGTCCTTGTCCCCGATGCGATTACCGGTGTAGGCGACTCCGGCTTGCAGGCTCAGCAAATCGGGAACGTTGCGGCCTTCCAGCGGAATCTGGCGCACTTGCTTCTCATCAAAGGAATTGCCCACAGAAGCGTCGACCAAATTCAAGGCCGGTGCCTCCGAAGTGACCGTCACGACTTCGGTGGTCGCGCCAACCTTGAGTTGAACATTGGCCGTAGCCGGTGTATTCACGAGCAGCGCAAGACCCTTCTGTTCATAGCTGCGAAAGCCGGCCGCCGTTACGTGCAGCGTGTAGGTCCCTGGTGGGATAAGGAGGAACTGGTATTCTCCCTGTCCGCCGGTTGTGGCACTGCGTTCTGTCTTGGATTCGGCATTCGCGAGGACAACGTTGGCCCCAACTATAGCGTTGCCGGCGGGATCGTTGACGGTACCGCGGACTGAGGTGGTGGCCTGGCCCAGCGCGAGAGCGCTGCTGAGCACGCATGCAAGGACCGTCAACGCCAGATTTGAAAGAATTGGAGAGCGCTGCGAAGACCACGAGTGGAATTCCAAAGCTACGCGAGTCAAGGTGGATTTTCTGGGCATATCCTTCCCTTCCCGAACAGCGATTGGTTTTTGGGTAACGCTCTTTCTGAGACGATTCCGTGTACACCTCGCCGCACGGAATGTCAAGCATATGTGGTTCGTGCGCCCGAAATCGCCAGGCCCGGATCCCTAAAGATTCGCGAAGGTGTACGCGGATTGTCGTCCCCGCCAGAAATACGGCGCGGGATGACCATCCGAAGAACGTTCAAGCAACAAATTTGGCGGCGTAATGGAGAGAAGGGATCAATCAGGATTGACGACTGACGGCCGATCAGTCGTCCGGTGAGCGCCCTCTTTTGCCTCGCCACGTCAGTCGCAAACGTAGCTTTCATTGGCAAGGAGGTGATTTGCAATATTCCGGCGCAGTGCAATTGCATCCTTAGGAATGTAATTGGCGAGGCCTCGCAGGACTGACATATTCAGTCGCAAAGCCGCCTCGCCCTCAAGACAGGCACCCAGAACATTCCGGCAGGAGACCTCGACTCGATCCATCGCTTCACGCAAAAAGACGGCACACATATCTGCGGCCTTCCGGCCCTTTCCAGAAGCGGCTCGTTTGCGACTTCGAAGCAGGGTCGATTCCATCGCCAACGACTCCATGATGATGTCGGAGATGCTCATCAAGACTTCTTGCTGCTTTTGCAGCTCCGTTCCGTATTTTTGATTTGCAATTCCGATGGCGAGCAATGCAATTTGTTTCGCGTTGTGCACCAGCCGCATCTCTTCGTCGCCGTCCCCGGAACCAGTTGTCTCGGTGAGGTTCCCGCTCAGGACCGATTGAACAGCAGGGAGCAGTGCGAGTTGGCCGCGGGCCGCACGTTTCAGCAGCATCCCAGCTATGAGCAGCCGGTTGATCTCGTTGGTGCCCTCAAAGATCCGGTTGATGCGCGAATCGCGATAGGCGCGTTCGACCAGATAATCCTGATGGTAGCCGTAGCCACCATGAATCTGGACTCCTTCATCGACCACGTAGTCCAGCATCTCAGAGGCATAAACTTTAATGATCGAGCATTCCGCGGCGTACTCCTCGACGGCATTGAGTTCGGTTCGCGAGGCATCGGACTGGTCCTGCGAAGCTGCTTTTAATTGATTTTCGATCAGGCCCACTACCCGCCACACCATCGATTCCACCACATAAATGCGAATGGCCATCTCCGCGAGCTTGTGCTGGATGGCGCCGAATTCCACGATGGCGGAACCGAATGCCTTGCGCTCTTTGGCATATTTCAGGCTAACGGCAAGCACATTCTTGGCTGCGCCGATCGAGCCTGGGCCTAGCTTCAGCCGTCCGATATTCAGGATGTTGAAAGCGATGACGTGGCCGCGCCCGATTTCGCCCAGCACGTTCTCGACGGGCACTCGAACATTGTCGAAATACACGGCAGTAGTCGAACTCCCTTTGATACCCATCTTGTGTTCTTCAGCGCCGCTACTGACACCGGGAAAGCCGCGCTCCACCAGGAATGCGGTGAAATGTTCTCCTCCCACCCTGGCAAATACGGTAAAGAGATCGGCGGCGCCTCCGTTCGTGATCCACATCTTCTGTCCATTCAGGACGTAGTGTTTGCTGTCCGAACTTAGATCGGCGCGGGTGCGTACGGCAAGCGCATCGGAACCCGCCAACGGCTCGGTCAGAGCATACGCCGCCAGGATCTCGGCCTTCGCCAGTCGCGGCAGATATCTCTGTTTCTGCTCTTCGTTTCCAAAGAAGAGGATGGGCAATGTGCCGATGCCGGTGTGCGCGGAGTGCCAGGAGCCGTAAGAAGCGTCTCGTCCCAGGTGCTCGCCCACGATCATGACGGAGGCCAGGTCCATTTCCATTCCGCCGAATTTTTCAGGAATGGCCACCGCTGTGAGACCCAGGTCGGCCGACTTGCGTAACACGCTCAGGGCGACTCCAGGCTCTTGCTGGCGGATGGCATCGAGATGGGGCTCGACGTCGTTCGCCCAGAATTCGTCGACTGTATGGGCGATGGCAAGGTGTTCTTCGCTCAGATCCTCTGCGGTGAAGACCTCGTCCGGCGAAAACTCCTCGATAAGAAATGCGCCGCCATTTATTTTAGGAGAAGTCGCTGCCGCTGTTGTCATCGTTCACCCCGCAGTACTTGGTCGGTTTCGTGTGAAGGAAATGCGACTTCAAGCCTGGGACCTTCACGCGTGGAATTCACCGAAACTCTGCGCCCACCTTCGCAAATTGTGTTAGTCTATATCATCTGTTAGTGGATAACGTCAAGTCAAGAATCGAGGGTTGCGGCTCTCGCAGACCGGGCTTCCCATCCGCATCGAGCGGTTTGGGTTCTGTTTGTGACGATTGCCGGGAGGATGTTAGAGTGACACTCCACGCTGCGGCGCGTGACATCGCGCCACCCAATGGATTTTAGGAGGTGAGGAAGATCATGGCCCCTGCCAATGCCGCCAGATCACGAGCGAGCACACAGAATCGACGAAACCTGAGGAGACGAAAAAAATCAGCTCCCGGGCACCAGATACTTGGCCTTCGGGAACGCAAGAAGGCTCGACTGCGCCAGCAAATTGTCGAAACTGCCGTCAGACTTTTCCGCAAGCAAGGTTACGAGAACACCCGCATTGACGATATTGTCAACATTCTCGAGATCAGCCAACCGACATTCTTCCGGTATTTCCCCAGTAAAGATGCGGTACTGCGAGACGTCGGAAAGCGCGGGTTCGCCTGTATCGTCGAACACCTCAAGTCGGAACTCTCAAGCGAAGCCGACACCGCGGCGCGTCTACGCAGGCTATATCGCGCAATGGCGCGGGAAGTGGAAGCCGACCGTGCCCTCTGGCAGGCGGTGGTTCTTTCGGGCGCCATGGATCCCGTGCGTTCTCCGGAGATGCGCGGGCCGGAGGGGGTTGCAGTCGGCCTGCTGAGAGAAATTATCGCCCAGGGACAGCAACGCGGCGAGGTCACACGCGTCTTTCCGGTCCTCCATCTTTCGGAATTTATGGAGGGACTCTATCAGACCGTGGTTCGGCAATGGGCGGTTGATCTTACCGGACCCCACAAGCTGGGAGAACGCGTGGATAGCGCCGTGGAGTTTTTCCTGCGCGGCGTCCAGCCCTGACGATTACCGTACTCTCTGTTGTCCTTTCCCGAATGTGAGGGGAAATGCATGAAGGCTGCCGTTCTGCGTGAATTCAAGAAGGCGCTCGCGATAGAAGATGTCGGCCGGCCGCAGCCCGGGGCCGATGAGATCCTGATACGGATAGAAGCCTGCGGGGTTTGCCATTCCGACGTGCACGTCGCCGATGGAGACTGGCCGCAGTTCGCCAAGATCGTCAAGACGCCGTTAATCCTGGGCCACGAAATCGCCGGGGTAGTGGTCGAAAAGGGTGCGGCGGTCGAAGAGCTAAAAATCAGCGATCGGGTCGGAGTGCCCTGGATTTACTGGACCTGCGGCGAATGCGAGTTCTGCCGCGAGGGAAACGAAAACCTCTGCCGGAAGCAAAAGATCACCGGCGTCACCGTTGATGGCGGCTATGCCGAATTCGTGAAAGCGCCGGCGAGCCACGCGCTCAGGATTCCCGACAGTCTTTCCTCCGTCCAAGCTGCTCCCCTTTTTTGTGCGGGCGTGACCGTCTACCGAGCGCTCAAACATTCCGGCATTTTGCCGGGACAGCGCCTCGCGGTCTTCGGCATTGGCGGCCTGGGACACTTGGGGGTGCAGTTTGGGCAGGCGCTGGGAGCGGAGGTGGTGGCGATCGACATCTCCGAAGAAAAGCTGGCGCTTGCCCGATCATTAGGCTCTTCCGCCACGATCAATGCTTCTACCGACAATGTGATCAAGGCACTACGCAATCGCGGCGGAGTTCACGTGGCGCTGGTAACATCGGCAGCGCGGGCCTCCTATGAAACGGCGTTCCATTGCGTGCGGCCCACGGGCACTCTCATGGTTGTGGGCTTGCCTGCTGATCCAATCTGTTTTCCCGCTATCCTGATGGCCGCAGGGGAAATCCGGATTCAAGCCTCCACGGTCGGTACACGAGAAGACTTGCGGGAGGTTCTCGCAATGGCTGCTGCCGGCCACGTGCGCTGCCAGGTGGCCGCGCGCCCGCTGGCGGAAGTGAATGAGGCATTGGATCAGCTTCGCCGCGGCCAGGTTTCCGGCCGTCTTGTTCTAACTCCTTCGTGAGAAGGGTTTCGCGGCTTTACATCTTGACGTTAGTGACTATTATGTGATACTCACTCTCACAATCTAGGATGAGTGGCCCACGTTGGCTTGCTCAGGATTGCTTTCGGCGATGTCCTATGTCTCCAGGAGGAGAATCCTATGAAGTCACCAGCGTACGTTCTTGTGTGCTTCCTTTGTGCAACCTTTATGGCTCATGCCCAGGGCGTCGGCTCGTCGGGAGAGATCACTGGGAGTGTAACCGACTCTTCCGGCGCCGCCTTGCCCAAGGCTGCTGTCACTGTGGTCGATACACAGACTGACCTGAAGCGCACGGTAGTGGCGGATGGCACCGGTCAGTTTCGAGTCGCGGGTCTGTCGCCGGCCACTTACGACGTCAGCGCGGAACTATCGGGGTTTGCGACTGAGATTCGAAGAGGCGTTACTCTCGCCATCGGGCAGACGATCATCTCCGATTTCAGGCTGAAGCCGTCAAAGGTGGCGACGGTTGTCGAGGTCACCGATCAGCCGCCCGTGGTGGAGACTGAACGTGGAAGCCAGGCGGATAGAATCTCGCAACAATACATCACCGACCTGCCCATTGACCGTCGCGACTATCTTACGTTTACGTTGCTTGCGCCCGGCGTCTCCGATGCCACCCGGCTGGCCGGGGATCAGGATTTCAGAGTCAAGCAAACACCGACCAGCGGCCTGTCGTTCTACGGCAGTAATGGCAGAGGAAACAGCGTCACCGTGGACGGCGGCGAAACCTCAGGCGACAGCGGGGGCGAGCGTCTGACGCTAAGCCAGGACGCCGTACAGGAATTCCAAATCAATCGCAGCAATTACGCCGCGGAGCTGGGTTCGGCTACCGGCGCTTCCATCAACATTGTGACCAAGTCGGGTAGCAATCATATGCACGGTAGCCTGTATGGTTTCTTCCGCAACGATGCCATGGACGCCCAAAATCCCTTCTCGTTCAGCCAGGCATTGCAGGCTGGCCAGACCTTCAATCCCGCCAACGCAGACACATTCGGCTCGCCTATCAAGGATACTTTGAGCCGCCAGCAATTCGGTGGAACGCTGGGCTTTCCGATTAAGAAAGATAAGACGTTTCTGTTTGTGGCTTTCGAAGGCTTGCGACAGGATGCGCAGAACGCCGTTCCTCTGTTGCTGGACACTAATGTTCTGCGTCCGACTGCCCCGCAGAATGCCATTATTGGCACACTGCTGGCGAACCCTTCACCGGTAGCGGTGCCCTGCTTGCCGGGCTTACCGCTCCCCCCGGCAGAATGCGGTTTTGCACTCCAGAGCATATTGACGGTGAACCCGACTGCCGGCGGCTTCGTGACGCCAGGCCAAGCGGCGTTGAATGGCTTTCTGATCGACCAGTTTGAAACCCAGGGCGGAGTCTTCCCTTACAACTCGCGAGAATATCAAGCGTCGACTCGTCTCGATCACCACTTTGACGCGAACAACGCGATTTCTGTGACCTACAGGTATGGGCACGATTTGGAGCAGTCGCCCGATGTACAGTCTCTGACGGCTTTTTCAGCTGGAAGTTCAATCCACACCTACGATAATAATCTGCAAGGCACCTGGTACCGACAGATCAATCCGTCAACCCAGAACGAGGCCCGCGTACAGTGGGACTACAACAGCTTTAAAGTGATTCCCAACGTGCCGGGAGAGGTTGGGCTTCAGATTCCCAGTTTCATTAATAATCTGGGAACAAACATTTTCCTGCCCAACATTACCATCCTGCGCCGCTACGAATTTGCAGACAATCTCACCATGATCCGCGGCAATCACACCTTTAGGTTCGGTGCCTCCGAACTGCTGCGCGGCAATCATACCGAATCGCACACCTTTTTCCCGGGCCGCTTTGTGTTCGGTTCGCTGCCCGGATTTTTGATCAGCCCACAACTCGCAACCACCACGATCAATCCGGTGCAATCGGCATCGTTCGGGCTGCCTCAGGTGTACCAGCAGGGTTTCGGAAATCCGACTTACCCGTATTACACGCGGCCGCTGACAGAACTCTACGCCCAGGACTCGTGGAAGATTACACCGAGCTTCACTCTGAACTACGGTCTGCGCTACACACTGGACACGCAGTTCAACCCCTTGAGCACGTATAAGAAGGATTTTGCCCCGCGGGTTTCCTTCGCGTGGGATCCCTTCAAGGATCACAAGACCGTGATCCGGGGTGGATACGGAATTTTTTACGGACCGGTGGATGTGCAAATTCCCGACGTCGATCTGAGCCTGGGAGTTGTGAACGGCAACAAGACTGCGGTGGAGAACAGCTCAGGTGCCGGTCAGGTGGCAAACCTGACGGCGACCTGCGGATTTTCCCAGTTCGGGGTACCGATAATCCCCGGTACCGGCTCCAGCCCTTGCAATCGGGAAATCTCTATTTACGTAGATCCGCTAGGTGGGGTCCCGGCTTTAGGGTTAGCAGGCGCGAACACTATTTACCAGACACTTTTTGGGCAGGGATTGATTCAGTGCAAAGCCCCCGCCCCAGGGAATGCGGCCTGCATCACGCCGGCTGCTGTGGCACCGCTGGGCATCGATGTTACGAACAGCGGTCCCGTCGGTCCGCTGCAAGTAGTTTTCGTGAACCAGCCGGGCTATCGCCCGCCGATCGCGCAACAGGCCTCGTTTGGAATCGAACGTGAGATTTCGCCTGGATTTTCGATTTCTCTCAGCGGCATCTACTCGCATACCCAGAGACTCCCGGTCGCGATCGATACCAATCTGTTGCCCGCGCCATTCACAACCCTACCTCTGGCCAATGGCCAGACCACTTCCTATCGCAACTGGAATACGACGGCCGCGGGCGCCGACCCGCTGGGAGGCACTGAGCCCGGCGGCCTGCCCTGTGATACCCAACAATGTTTTGTGAATCCGCTGGTTGTACAGAACAACCAATATACCTCCGCGGCATATGCTCTTTACGAGGGCGGTATCGTGGAGGTCAAGAAGCGCTTCAGCGATCACTTCACGTTGTTCGGGAATTACACCTTCAGTAAGGGCTTTGACACGTCCACGGATTTCAACTCCGACTACGGTCCCCAGGATCCGACGAACCTCAATTTAGATCGCGCGCTCTCCGAGTTTGACGAGCGGCACAAAGTGGTAATCGCGGGAGTGTTCGACAGCCCGTTGCAACAGAGCATCTTGTCTGGTTTCCAACTGGCGCCGATTTTCTCCTACCATAGCGGACATCCTTTCAACCTGCTCGCGGGAGGAGAAGTGAACGGCGACAATCACACCACCAATGAACGTCCCCTCGGAGCCCCGCGCGATACGGGTCTGGGCCCCAACTACGTCAACTTCGACATGCGTCTGAGCTGGCGGCACAAACTCGGCGAGAGGGCTAACCTCCAGATCACCGCGGAAGGATTCAACCTGGCAAACCGGACAAACTTTGCCAGTGTAAACAATGAGGTAAGTCCTGTTTTTGCTATCCCCACGGCCCTGGGCGGGTTGGGTGAGACAACATTTAACGTGCATGGGATTCGACCGTTCAATGCGGGTGGCGGGACGGCTACGCCCAGCACGCCGCTGGCCTTCACTTCGGCTTTTCCGAAACGCCAGATCCAGCTCGGCCTGCGCTTGACGTTTTGACCGGGAGCACGCAATGGCGTTCGTGGAGAATCAGGGAGCCAAGATTTATTGGGACGAAGAAGGCCAGGGTGAGCCGGTTTTGCTCATCATGGGACTGGCCTACCCATCCCAGATGTGGTACCGAACGCGGCCACTCCTGGCGTCGCGGTACCGAACCCTGGCCCTCGACAACCGTGGCATCGGGCGTAGTGACGTTCCACCGGGACCATATCCTATTGCGCTGATGGCCTCCGATGCCGTTGCGGTGCTGGATGCCGCCGACATCGAAAGTGCGCATGTCTTCGGCGTCTCTATGGGCGGCATGGTTGCGCAGGAGTTCGCGCTGCAGCATCCGGCGCGAGTGCGGTCGCTGATTCTGGGCTGCACTGCGGCGGGCGGGCCCACGGCGGTACGCGCCGAATCGGAAGCGATTCAGGTGCTGATGAAGCGGGAGAAGATGACCCCCGAGCAAGCTGCCGAGGCCAGTGTGCCGTTTATCTACGATCCGACGACTACGCGGGAACGGATTGTTGAGGACCTGGCGACTCGTAGGCCATGGTTTCCGAGCCCACAGGGATATGCGGCGCAGTTGCAGGGAGTCCTCGGCTGGGAGGCGTACAGCCGCCTCAATCAGATCGTCGCTCCCACGCTGGTGATTCACGGTGAGTCCGACCGCTTGATTCCGCCGGGAAACGCCACCTTGATTGCAGAACGAATCCCCGGCGCGAAGCTGGTGATGATTTCGCGCGCCAGCCATCTATTCTTCACTGATCAGGAGGAAGTTGCTAATCGCGCGATCATGGAGTTTCTCGCGGTTCACAGCGATGTCAGCGAACGGGAGAAGGCGGCATGCTGAAGCAGGTCGCCGACACTAAGCAGGAGTCCTCCCGGAATGTGCGGGATCTTTTCAATCTCGAAGGCCGCGTCGCCATTGTCACCGGCGGCTCCATCGGGTTGGGACGTCAGATTGCAGAAGGGCTGGCCGAAATGGGCGCTAATCTCGTGCTTTGCGCCCGCAAGAAAGAACGTTGCCAGCAGGCCGCTGAAGAATTGCAGCAACTGGGAGTGAAGACGCTCGCGCTCGGCTGTGATGTCAAGAATCCGGCAGGTGTTCAGGAAGTTGTCGACGCCGCCTTTTCACAATTTGGACGGATCGATGTTCTGGTGAACAATGCGGGGATTTCCTGGGGCGCCCCCGTGGAAGAGATGACTCTCGAAGATTGGAACAAAGTGATTGAGACGAACTTGACCGGGACCTTTCTGTGCGCGCAGGCCGTGGGAAAGGTCATGATCAAGCAAGGTCGGGGAAAGATCATCAATATCGCGTCAGTAGCTGGATTGGGTGGGGCTCCACCCACACTTCCAGCCATTGGCTATCATGCCAGCAAGGGAGGAGTGATCAGCTTCACCAAAGACCTGGCGTGCAAATGGGCGATGCACAACATCCGGGTAAATGCCATCGCTCCGGGCTGGTTCCCCACCCACATGTCGAACAAGGTGCTGGAGCACAACCGGGAATTCTTCCTGTCGCAGATTCCTCTGCGCCGTTTCGGCAATGAACATGATCTGAAAGGAGCTGCTGTCTTTCTTGCTTCCGACGCTTCCGATTACATCACCGGTCACGTTTTGGTAGTAGATGGAGGGCAGTCGGCTTGGTAGGACTCGCCTCATCATGAATATTCCTCTCACTCCAATTCGCTTCTTGCGTTACGCCGAGCAGCAGTACGGCAGCAAGACCGCCATTGTCTGCGGAGATCAGCGGTTCACTTACGCGCAATTTGCGGAACGGGCCAGCCGTCTGGCTGGCGCTTTACGCGAAGCAGGAGTGCAACCCGGAGACCGGGTCGCGTTCCTCAGTCTCAACTGCCATCGACTGCTGGAAGCGTATTTCGGTGTTCTAGAGGCCGGCGCGGTTTTGCTTCCGCTGAACTTCCGGCTCGCGCCGCAGGAATTGGCCTTCATTTTGAACGATTCGGGGGCGAAAGTACTTTTCCTGCAGAAAGAGTTCCTGGAAGTAGTCGATTCTTTTCGCGAGAGCGTCCCCAACATTCAGGCCTTCTTCCTGCTCGATGCCTCGCCCGAGGCGCGCTGGCTTTCGCCGAGGAATTATGAGGACACCCTGGCGAGCGCCGCACCCCACCGCTCCGACATCATGGACTTCGACGAAAACTCCCTGGCCGAACTCTTCTATACCAGCGGCACCAGCGCCGATCCCAAGGGAGTGATGCTGACCCACCGAAATATTTATCTCCACGCTCTCTCGGTGATTGTGACTTTCATAACCAAGCCGGACAGTGTAAATCTGCAT